>ENA-UOJE01001547-UOJE01001547.1-human-gut-metagenome-genome-assembly--contig:-C23-NODE-1547-length-20165-cov-21.561213_pt1 | contig 20165 bp, 10 predicted proteins | sample MGYA00242341_ERZ723888 | MGnify/ENA metagenome assembly ERZ723888 | reverse complement strand
CCAAGGACGCTCCGCGGATGACCGACGCCCTGATGACGCAGATCGCAAAGGAGTACATGCAGAAAATGGGCATTACCGATACGCAGTATCTATTGGTTCGCCACCTCGACCAGCCCCATCCGCACTGCCATCTGGTCTACAACCGGGTCGGAAACAACGGGCAAACCATTTCGGACAAGAACATCAAAATCCGCAACGCCAAGGTCTGCCGGGAGCTGACCGAGAAATACGGGCTATATCTCGCGCCGGGAAAGGACGACGTACGGCGGGAGCGGCTGCGCGAACCCGACAAGACTAAATACGAAATCTACGATGCTATCAAAGGCAGTCTTCCCAAGTGCAAAAGTTGGAACGAACTGGAAGGCAAATTAAAGGAACAGGGCATCGGCGTCCGCTACAAGTATTGCGGAAATACCGACCGCAAACAAGGGGTGTTGTTCTCGAAAAACGGCTTCGAGTTCTCCGGATCGAAAATCGACCGGACTTTCAGCTTTACGAAACTCGACAACCGGTTCAACAATATTCAACAACAAACCCAGCACCGGGCCACGCTCCTCGGAAACCTCTCGGCGGCGGCAGGCAATTACCGTTCGGCATTTACCGGGTTGTTCGGCGGTATGGGTAGCGGCGGCACGCGCGAAAAACCGCCGTCGGTAAACCTCGGAAAGGCAGGCGGGATTCCGCTGCCGCCGGCCGGTTCGCCCGTCGGAGTGTCGGCCGGGCAGTTGCAGCGCAAGCCGGGAGAAAGCCCCGAAGAGCATATCGCACGAATTACAGCGCTGCTCGATGCAGCGGCCGAAGCGATGGCCATAGCCGCGATGGAACGCCGCCGCAAGCTCGAAGAACAGAAAAGAAGAGCCAAAATGAAAATATAACCTTAAAACCGGAAAACCATGAACAACGAAAATAAGATCGACCTCTCGATCGAGATGTATGAAGACCTCAAGGAAACGCTTGTCAAAACCATCAAAAACGCCAAGGCAGGCAGCGCAGGAAACGCAGGTTTGGAGAATGTCCAGCTTGGACGGATCGAGCGACTGATAGAGGCCGTGGAACGCTCGCAGGGGCAAGTCGCGCAACTGCTGGAACACCTACAACGGCATACGGCCTTGCCGGGAGTAAAAACCGAGCAGGAGCGGGAATTTACCGACAGATACAACACGCTGCTGACGCAATTGGCGGGCAAACTGGGGACAATCAACCACGAGACCCAGCAGACGCATACATTGATCGAGCAGGTCGGGCAGGCCGTCGAAGCATTGACAAGGCCCGACACCCTGCCCGTGCAGGAACACCGCCATACCTATACGCTCGACATCAGTTCTTCGAAAACATTTCTGACGATGTTCGTCATGCTGGGATGTATTTTCCTGCAAGGCGCATTCATTTACCGAATCTCAGAGAATAATCGGCTGTTAGCTGCGAACGACCTGAAATACCGCTACGTGAAAATGCGGGGTGAGATCAAGGAAAAGGAGCTAATGGAGTTGGAAACGATATTCAGGGATAAGCAGCACACGGCCATGCGCGATACCGTCCGAAACCAAGTTGAACGGTACGAAGAAGCCGTAAGGCGGCGGGCAGAACAACTGGAGCGGGCTGCAAGCAAAGAGCGCAAAGCGAAAAAGCTACTTGATGATGCAGCACAGTTGCGGGGAAAATAATTTATTTTCCCCGCTATAATGATTCGTTAATTTTGATTGACCACCTCCATGTTGTTTTGAAAATCAAGCAGTTGTGTTAATCTTGGATTTGTGGGCGTAAATGGTTTGGAGTCAATAATATAGGGGCGAACTTTTGCGTTTTAAAAATACGCATAAAAAAGCCCCTGTTCTTGAAAAGAACGAGGGGCAAAGGATTTTTTGAGGGGGCTGTGTGGGCCCCGGCATGATTGCCGTCCGCAGGCATCGCCCGTTATTTCAGCTTGCAGAGTTTGCGGTCTGCGTCGGTTGCCTCGCGTATGGAGATTGCAAAGCCTCCGCCGCGCGCCATCTCCACGTCGAGTTCCGTGCGTTGTCTGACCTTCCCGGTGCGGATGACATATGCCTGCGGATTGGTCTGGTAATCGGCATCGGGGGCATCGGCGTAGAGCGTCGCCACGTACTCCTTACCGGGATCGAGGTAGTCGAACGGGAGCGTCACCGTACGTCGGTTCTCGTCCGTCACGCCGCCCACGAACCACTCGCCCGTGTCTTTGGCCTTGCGCGCCACGACGATGTAGTCGCCCGGTTCGGCCAGCAGGTAGCGGCTCTCTTCCCAGTCCAGTGCGACGTCCTCGATGAAACGGAACGCATCCATGTATTTCTCATAGTGCTCGGGCAGGTCTGCCGCCATCTGCAGCGGCGAGTACATCGTCACGTACAACGCCAGCTGGTTGGCGAGCGTCGCGTTGACGTGCGAGTGGTTGCCGGGGTTGACCTCCGCGACGTCCATCACGAAGATGCCGGGCGTGTAGTCCATCGGGCCGCCCTGCAGGCGCGTGAAGGGCAGGATCGTCACATGGTGGGGCTTCGAGCCGCCGAACGCCTGGTACTCCGTGCCGCGTGCCGACTCGTTGCCGATCAGGTTGGGGTAGGTGCGGCAGAGGCCCGTCGGGCGCACCGCCTCGTGGGCGTTGACCATGATCTTGTGGTCGGCGGCCCGGCGGACGGCATAGAGGTAGTGGTTGTTCATCCACTGCCCGTAATGGTGCTCGCCGCGGGGCAGGATGTCGCCCACGTACCCGCTCTTGACCGAGTTGTACCCGTATTTGTCCATCAGGCGGTAGGCCGCTTCCATGTGGCGTTCGTAGTTGCGCACCGAAGCCGACGTTTCATGGTGCATCATCAGCCGGATGCCTTTCCCGTGCGCATATTCGTTCAGTGCGGCGATGTCGAAATCGGGGTAGGGGGTCACGAAATCGAAGACGTAATCCTTCGTGTGCCCGAACCAGTCCTCCCAGCCGACGTTCCAGCCTTCGACGAGCAGCTGGTCGAACCCGTGTGCCGCCGCGAAGTCGATGTACCGCTTCACGTTCTCGTTCTCGGCGCCGTGGCGGCCGCTGGGCCTGCATCGGGCGTAATCCGTCACGCCGAGCTGTACCGACGGCACGTCGCGCGTATAGGCCCAGTCGCTCTTGCCGGTGATCATTTCCCACCATACGCCCATGTATTTCACGGGCTTGATCCACGAGGTGTCGTCATAGGCGCACGGCTCGTTGAGGTTGAGGATTAGCTTCGAGGCGAGGATGTCGCGGGCGTCGTCCGAGACCGTCACCGTGCGCCACGGGGTATGGCAGGGCGCCTGCATGTAGCCTTTCCACCCCTGTGCGTCGGGCGTAAGGTGCGAGGTGAAGATGAAATTCCGGTCGTCCAGGTCGAGGTGCATGCACGCATAGTCGACCAGCGCCGCTTCGTGGATGTTGATGTAGAGCCCGTCGTCGCTCTTCATCTGCAGGGCCGTCTGTACGCCCGTGGGCGAGAAGGGCGTCTGCGACGAGTTGGGCGTGATGGCGCCGGGCATCAGCTCCCGTATCTGCGAGAGCTTCGACTCCGTGTAGTCGTACTCCTGCGTGTCGTAGTCGCCCGGGATCCAGAACGCCGTGTGGTCGCCCGTCATGGCGAACTGTGTTTTCTCCTCGCCGATGACGAAATAGGTCAGCGACTCCTGTTCGGGGAATTCGTAGCGGAATCCGAGCCCGTCGTCGTAGAGCCGGAAGCGGATCGTCATGTCGCGGCCTGTCGCGGCCTGCCGCAGCGTGACGGCCATTTCGTTATAGCGGTCGCGGATCTCGGCCTGCTCGCCCCATACGGGACGCCATGTCTGGTCGGACTCGCTGCGGGCCACCTGCCCGAGGGTGAACCCGTCGTAGAGCGATACCGGGCGCCCTGGTTCGCCCTTGCGGATTTCAGCCCCGAATTCCAGCTTTGGGGCTTCGCCGCGCAGTTCGAGCCCCATGCCGCTGGGCAGGATCACGGGGCGCTCCTTGTAATCGAGCGTATAGGTGGGGCGGCCTCCATCCGCTAGGCTGAACTCCAGGCGGAGGCGGCCGTCGGGCGAGAGGAGCGTCTCCTGTGCCGTGCAGGCTGCACCGGCCAGCAGCGCGGAGATATATAAAAATATTTTCTTCATGGTTCGGTCTTGTTATTTACGTTTGAATTCTACGATCAGCGCCTGCCGCGGGCCGACCGTGGTGGTATCGTCCACCTCCGTGGCTTTGCCCGTCAGGACGTTGCGCCCGTCGCTCAGCCCCGAGGCGATCTCGGCATAGTGCGACCACGGCACCTGTTTCTTGCCCCGCGAGTTGTTGATGAAGACGAATACCGCGTCGGTGTCGTCATAACGGAAATAGGCGTAGGTGTTGTCGCGCGAGAGGAAGTGCATCGTGCGGCCGTTGTGGATCACGGGCTTCGACTTGCGCCATTGGAAGAGCCGCTGCGTGTAGTCGAAGAGCCCCGCCTGTACGGCATCGCGCTGCGCCGGGTCGAACAGGTTCACCGCGTCGCCCTCCCAGCCGCCGGGGAAATCCACGCGCAGCCCGCCGTGTCCCTGCGAGAGGTCTTTCGAGGTGAACATCATCTCGTCGCCCGAGAATATCTGCGGGATGCCGCGCATCGTGGCCAGCATCGCCATCGAGAGTTTCAGCCGGTCGGGGTTTCTGCGTACGATGTCGCCGATGCGGTCGGTGTCGTGGTTGGCGACGAAGATCATCATTTTCGACAGGTCATGGTAGACGAAATCGTGCGACAGGCAGTCGTAGACGCGCGTCATGCCCTCGCCCCAGCGGAGCGAGTCGGTGGGCAGCGCCCGGCAGATGGCCTCCTGCAGCGGGAAATCCATGATCGACGGCAGGTGCGAGTCGAAGCCGTCCTTGTTGGGATTGCCGCCCTGCCAGTATGCCAGTTGCGGGATCGACGACGTCCAGCATTCGCCCACGATGTTGAAATCGGGGTATTCCCTGCGTACGGCCGCGCACCACTCGCTCATTGGCACCTTCTCGTTGTAGGGGTAGGTGTCGACGCGGAACCCGTCCAGGCCGGCATACTCGATCCACCACACGGCCCATTGCTTGAAATATTGCAGCACATAGGGATTGTCGAGGTTCATGTCGGGCATCGACGGCACGAACCAGCCGCTCTCCTGCAGGTCGAGGTCGTAGCGCGAAGCGTTGGGATCCATGTTCGTCGAGAAGCAGACGTTCGTCCCGGTGTATTCGGGGAACTGGTGTATCCAGTCCCTGAAAGGCAGGTCTTTCATCCACCAGTGGCCCGTGCCGCAGTGGTTGGTGACGATGTCCATAATCACCTTCAGCCCGTGCTCGTGGGCTTTGCCGACGAACTCCCTATACAGTTCGTTCGAGCCGAACCGGGGGTCTATGCGGTAGTAGTCGCCGCAGGCGTAGCCGTGGTACGAACCTTCGGGTTCGTCGTCCAGCAGCAGCGGCGTGGGCCATACGGCCGTGGCGCCCAGCCCTGCGATGTAATCCAGGTGGTCGATCATCCCCTGCAGGTCGCCCCCGTGGCGGCCGAAGAAGGCGCTGCGGTCGGCGCGCTCCCGCGTGTGGGGCGTCGAGTCGTTCGACGCATCGCCGTTGGCGAAGCGGTCGGGCATCAGGAGGTAGATCATGTCGGCCGTGGTGAAACTCCTGCGTGCGGCCGAGCCTTCGGCGCGTGCCGCGATCTCATAGGGAACCTTGAACTGCCGTTCCCCCTGCGAGAATACGAGGTAGTAGGTGCCCGGCTCCGCGTCGGGTTTCACCTCCACGTCCACGAATAGGTAATTGGGACTGTCGGCTTTGTGGCGGGCCTTCACCCCGACGCCCTGTCCGCCTTCGATGCGGATGTCGTATGCCGCGATGCCGGCCCCGTTGACGAGCAACTGGAGCGGGGTCTGCATCCCCGTCCACCACGAGAGGGGTTCGACGCGGGTAACCTCGCCCGAGGCGTCTGCCACCGAGGCGGGGTCGAATGCGGACTGTCCTGTCCCTGTGCAGGAGAGCAGTCCGGCTGCTGCGAGTGTCATGAAAAATCGGTTCAAAATATCGTCGTTTGTAAAGTTAGCAAAAAATCGGTTTCCAGCGATTCCCGTTTCGCCCGGGGCATCCCTGTGCTTCTCGTGCGCATCCCTATGCTTCTCGGATGGTTTACTGTCTATTCCCGTCGGGTTCTATCGGGTTCCCGGCGGTTTCCCGGCGCTGTTTCCGCGCATCCCCGGCGCATGTCCGCAACCTTTATCTCCTGTCTTGTGCGAAGACCAGCCATTGCCATGCGGGAAGCACGGTGCGGGTGCCGCCCGTGTATTCCTTCCCGGTGAAGAACTCGCGGCGCGAGCCCTCGAACGGCAGGTCGAATGCGACCTCCTCCGCACTGAGGTTCGCAGCGACTGTCACCTCGTTGCCGCCGGCCGTACGGGAAAACAGCATCAGGCCGTCGGGTGTTCGTTCGCCGAGCGGGTATGCGGCCTGCCCGCCGCGTTCCCCGGCTGCGAGCGCCGGGTTCTCGTGGCGCAGCCGGATCAGTGCGGCGTAGAAATCCGTAAACCCGTTGCGTTTCCACGCGGGGACGGGGTCTTTCTCGAAGAACTCGAAGCGGTGGTCGAACCCCATCTCCTGTCCGGTATAGACGAGCGGCTGCCCGTTGGGCAGCGTGAAGGTCAGCAACGCCGTCACGCGTGCCGCGTCGCCCATGCGCTCGAATTCCGTCCCGGCCCACGAGTTTTCGTCGTGGTTCGAGGTGAACATCAGGCGGAACGCCTCGCGCGGCATGGCAGCGGCATCCCTGGCGACGTAGGCACGCAGGTCTGCGGCGCTTTTCCGTCCCTGTGCGATGTCGTTCAGCAGGTGGTGCAGCTCCCACGCATACGAGGCGTCGAACGCCCCGTCGTGCAATGCGGGGGCTTCGCCCTCGGCGAGCAGGTAGATGCCGGGGTACTCCTTCCGCAGTGCGGGCAGCGTCTGCTGCCAGAAGTCGATGGGTACCTCGCACGCCATGTCGCAGCGGAATCCGTCGATGCCGCGGTCGAGCCAGAAACGCATGGCGGCCGCCATTGCGGCACGCATGTCCGCGTTGCCGTAGTCGAGCTTGGCGATGTCCGTCCAGTCGTACTGCACGATGGTGTTGCCCTGCGAGTCACGTACATACCAGTCGGCCGGGCGCTCCTCGATCCAGCGGGCATCGGGCGAGGTGTGGTTGGCCACCCAGTCCAGGATCACGCGCAGCCCGAGTCTGTGGGCTTCGGCCAGGAACCGGTCGAAATCCTCCAGCGTGCCGAATTCGGGGTTGACGGCTTCGTAGTCGGAGATGGCGTAGTACGAGCCGAGGGTTCCCTTGCGCTCCTTGACGCCGATGGGGTAGACGGGCATCAGCCAGACGATGTCCACGCCCAGTTCTCTGAGCCGGGGCAGGTGGCGTGCGGCCGCCGCCAGCGTCCCTTCGGGGGTGTACTGGCGCACGTTCATTTCGTAGACGACCGAGTTGTAACTCCAGTCGGGGTGGGCGGCCGGTTGCTGCGGCCGTGTGCCGCAGGCAACCAGTACCATTGCGAGAAGTAATGCGGGCAAGCGTTTCATGGCGTGTCGTTTAGAGCGTGAATACCACCGACGACCAGGCGCCCATGAGCAGTTTCGACGAAGCGTCGCCGCGCTGAAGTTTCACTTCACCTGAGACGCCTACGGCCTTGTCCGGTTGGTCGGTAAGGGTCAGTATCTGCTCCTCCCGGCCGAAGTTGTGCACGACGAGCATCCGTTCGCCGTCCAGCTCGCGGTACCAGGCCGCGATGGATTGCTGCGAGGTGTTGCCGTCGTTGTAGACCGGGTGTTTGACCATCTTGCCCTGCGCCAGCACGGGGTAGGTGTTGCGCAGCCGGGCGAACGTGCGGTAGAGGTTGAGCAGCGAACCGTCGTCGTCGGCCTGTGCCTCGACCGAGATCGCCGGGGTCAGCATCTGCATGTCGATCTTGCCCGAGAGGCTTCCCGAAGCCAGTTCGTTGCCCGCCTTGTCCCACAGGATCGGGGTGCGGACATATTCGTCGCCGTTGGATTTGGTGCCCCAGTACCCGAGCTCTTCGCCCTGGTAAATGTAGGGTGCGCCCTGCGCCGTGAGCAGCACGGCGGCCGCCACCTTCATCTTTTCGGCGGACTGTCCCAGGTCGGAGCCCGTGCGATCCTCGTCGTGGTTCGAAAGTTTCGTGGCTTCGATATAATCGCTGCGGTACTGTGCGTAGAGGGGCTGCACGTCGAGGATGTCCTTGACGAAATAGCATCCGATGCCGTTTTGCAGCGCCCATTTGAGCTTGTACCAGAACGTGAATTCGAACAGCGCCGGCAGCCCCCGGTAATAGGGTGCCGCCTTGTCCGCTTCGTCGAGCATCTCGCCCACCATGTAGAAATCGCCCTCTCCGCCGGCGGCCTTGTAGGTCTCGTTCATGCGGTCGTAGAATTTCTTGAGGAACGTGGGGTTCTCGTCGTTGTAGGCGTTGTGGTAGATGTGCTTCACGGCATCGAGGCGGAACCCGTCCACGCCCATGCGTACCCACTTGTCGGCCGCTTCGGTGACGGCCTTGAACGCCCCGGACTGCTCGGCCTCGGCGGCCTTGCCGTAGTTGAGGTCGGCGAATGCCGCCGTCCAGAAGTGCGAATGGTACATCGTCGGCAGCGAGAACTGCACGTTGGCCGGATCGGCCGAGCGGTTCGACATCAGGGTGAAGGGCTCCCCGAACCGGATGATCGTCCGGTTGTCGGGGGCGCCGTATTTGGTGCCTGCGGCCCACGACGTGGTCGAGGTGCGGACGAGGAATCCCCAGTCGGAATCGAAGTCGAGCGTCAGTTCGTAACTGTTGCCGCCCCTGGTGTAGAAGCGTTTGCTCGTGCCGTTGCCGAAATAGAGGTATTTGTCGTCCGCGCCGCCCTGCGTATTGTCCGCATCCGCGGCATCGGTCGTTTCGGTAACGGTCACCGTCGGGCTGTCGGCATTTGTCCAGTCGAGCACGAACTTGAAGCGCCCGGCGGCACCCGCCCCCGTGTCGGTCGAGAACCATTGTCCGGCATCGTAGCCTGCGGCGCCTTCCGTGGCGATCTGGTCGATCCGCCCGGCCGCGATGTCGGCCTGCGGGTCTTCGGAGAAGATATAGCGGTCACGGTAAGGGCTCCCTTCGGACGCGGCGGCCGATTTGAACCACGGGTGGTCTTTGCCCGTATGGTTGAGCACGTAATCCAGGTAGACCCGGATGCCGCGGGCATGGGCCGCGTCGATGAATGCCCTCAGGTCGGCGTCCGACCCGAAGGCGGGGTTGACCGCCTCGTAGTCGAGCACGTCGTAACCGTGGTACGAAGCCGCCGGATGGATCGGTGAGAGCCACACGGCCGAGGCGCCGAGTGCGTCGATGTAGTCGAGCCGCCGGGTCAGCCCCGGCAGGTCGCCCACCTTGTCGCCGTTGCCGTCGGCAAAGCTGTATACCAGCAGCTGGTAGCTTATGTCGGCGCGTTTGCGGTTGTCCCACGCATCGGGCTGGGCGACGACCTGCTCACCCTCGAAATCCTGGGAGGCATCACCGCCCTGTGTCACGGTGACGACGACCGGATCGCAACCCGGGGCGGTGAAGGTCAGCGTCGCGGAGCGTTTCGACGACTCGTTTGCGGTCGCCGTGACCGCGAACGACGTGGAGGTTTTGCCCGATGTGAGGGCCGGTGTGCACCATGCGGTATTGTCGCTCTGCGTCAGCGACCACGCGCCCGCATCGGTGCGCAGGTCGAGCAGCCGGCTGCCGCCCGCGGCTTCGAATTCTATCTCCGTGGGCGTCACGGAGAGCATACTGCCGCCGGTATCGCCGGTCTTGTCGTCGCTGCACGACACGGATACGGAAAGTACGAGTGCCAGCAGCAGGAAAAGAAATTTTTTCATAGCGGAATCTCGGTTAAAGTTCGTTTCGGGGCCTGCCGTCCGGTCAGGGGCGGCAGGCCAGAAACGGGACGGCAATCTCTGTGTGCCGTCCCGTGAAAGGGTGGCCGTTATTCGGCCTCTGCCGGGGTCTTGCCCTCGGACATGATGTATATCTGCGAATTCGCGAGGTCGAAATAGATGTCGTAGGTGCCGTCGAGCTGGACTTTCATGTTCTGCGAACCGCCGCTGGTGATGATGTCGACGGCCTTGTTGATGTCGACCGCACCGCCCGACGCCGTGCCGTAGTTCTTGGAGTCGTCCCAGGCGTTGTTGAAGCGGATCTTGAATTCGCTGGCGGTGGTCAGGACTACGCCTTTGCGAACGAGGTAGGCGCCCTCCTCGCTCATGGAGAAATCGCCCAGGTCACCCCATCCGGTGATGTTGCCGACCAGTCCCCATGTGTCGGCGACCAGCTCGGGCTTGGCGCCTGCGGCCATCACGTAGGCGCGTCCCGCCTCGGGCAGCAGCCAGTAGTCGTACGTGCCGGCTTCGGCGATCACGGCATTGACCTTGTCGGCGGAAACCTTGAAGGCCGAGCCGATCGTGCAGGTGTAGGGGCTGCTGCCGGCGAATGCGGCGTCGGCCCCGATCCACTGCGACTCGTCGCCGCTCTTGAAGAGGAATTCCGAGTTGGCGGCTACCTCGACCCCTGCGGCCTTGTAGGCCACGATGTTCGAGCTGGCGCTCTCCATGGCCGTCGGGCCCCAGTCGGGGGTTGCGACGGTCTGGCCGTGGATGTACCAGTCGGCCTTTTCCGGCCCCGGGTCGGGTTCTTCGCCGCCGCCCGTGCCGTAGTCGCCGGCATTGAGTTCGTAGGTGATCTCCGCAGAGTTGTTCAGGGTTGCGTATACGCGGTAGTTGCCCGCCGTGGCCTTGATGTTGTCGCCGTTCTGCGAAAGGCGTCCGTCCGCCCCGCCGAAGTTTATCGCCCAGTCGTTGTCCGCACGGAATTTGAATTCCCCGGCGGTCAGTGTGACGTCGACCCAGAAACGCTGTTTTTGGGTGTCGAAATTCATCTCCGTGTCGGTGTCCCAGCCGCCCGGAGTGGCATCGCCGATAATACCCATCGAGTTGAACGACAGCTTATTGCTTAACGTTAATGTCGAACGGTCGAATACGAAGCGGTAGAAGCGCTTGGAATAGACCATGATGTTTCCGGAACCGCCGCTGGAGATCAGCGTGATCGACGGGGCTTCCGTTTCCGGAGCCGCAGCATCACCGTCGGTGCCCCAGTTGCAGGCATCGTTCCAACCGGCTTCGCCGCTCAGTTTGAAGCCGTTGGCGGCTTTTTCGCCCAAGTCAACGATAGCTTCGTAGGTGACCTCGTCGCCGGAGAAACAGAACAGTCCCTGTGCGTTGTCGAAATTCCAGCCGCAGTAATCGCCGATTACCCAGACCTGGGGATAGGTACGCTCGGCCGTCGTCACGGTCATGCGGACGGTGGCGGGGGCGGAGTAGAATTTTTCGAAGTCGGTGCCGATCGTGGCGCTGATGTAGAAATCCACGTCCGTAGGTTCGCCCGAGGGAACCCCCAGGCCGCCGTCTTCCACGGACAGCGCAAGGATGTTGTTGAGGCTTTCATAGGTCTGTTCCGACGAGGTGCCGTTCATTCCCGTGAAGAGCACCAGTTTCGCACCGTCGTTGTACGAGGCTTCGATCGAGTAGTTGATCTGGGTGCGGACGCCGAAGTCGGCGGCGTCCCAGGTGAAGGTCTGCGTCGAGCCCATGTTGTCGGGCGTAATGACGATCTCCCCGGGCAGCGCATGCAGCACGGGCGCCACGACCTTGTCGGGGTCGTAGGCCTTTACCTCGTCGAGCTTTTGGCAGGCGGAGAGGAGCCCCGTCGCAGCCGCCAGCATCATCGCATATCGTGTAATTTTCATAGTCGTACGATTTTTAGGGTTGGTTATTTATCGGTTGCGTTTCCGTAGCCGGGATTCTGGTGCAGTTCGGGGTTGGAAGCGAGCTCCGACGAAGGGATGGCAAAGATTTTCATGTAATCATCGAACCCCTGTCCGGTGAAGGTGCCGCCCTTGTATGTCCAGAGGAACGACGGGGTGGTGAACTTGCCGTAGCGGATCAGGTCGGTGCGGCGGTGCCCCTCCCACATCAGCTCGCGGGCACGCTCCTCGAGCAGGTAGTCGGCCGTGACCGACGAGGGGGCCGATACCCCGGCGCGGTCGGTCAGCTCCTTGAGCTTCGGCAGCGCGGTGTTGGCCTGTCCCAGGTTCATGCAGGCCTCGGCGTAGATCAGGTAGATCTCGCCCAGGCGGATCATCGGGAAGTCGATGTCGCTGTATGCCTTCGATGCAGCCGTGGCAAGGAATTCGTCGTTGGTCATGTCGTGGGGGATATTGTTGAACTTGAGGCAAGTCCACCCGTTGAGGAAGACATAGAGCGCATCGTTCATCGACTCCTGGCGGCCTTTGATGTAGAACATTCCGCCGCGTTTGTCGTTGACCGTATATTCGCCCGTGGTGTAGTCCGCGTTGCGGGCGTTGAAATATTTCTGTACGTATTCGTAGGGTACGCGGATGCCGGCCCAGCCGTTGTTCACGCCGTTGATCTTCTGTTCGGCCGTCACGTCGGTGGCGGCGATGGCTGCCAGCGTCAGGTACGACGTGCCGCCGTAGGACTGCGTCTGCTCGGCGTCGTATGCCACGCCGAAGATGATCTCCTTCAGGGCGTCGGCGTTCTCGCCGTTGTCGCCGCGGAAGAGGTTGGAATACTCCGGGCAGAGCGAGTAGCCCATGCCGAAGATCGCTTCGCAGGCGGATTTGGCCTCCGTCCACATCGGGGTGCCGGCATAAACCTCGGCATTGAGGTACATGCGGGCCAGCAGGCCGTTGACCGCACCCTTGTCGGCACGCGGGTAGTTCGAGCGTGCGGCAGGCATCGCGCTTTCGTCCGAAGCCAGGTCGGTCAGCTCCGAGATGCAGTAGTCAAAGACATCCTTGCGCGAGGCCTGTTTGGGGTTCACACCGCCGCCGAAGGGCGAGGTCTCGGTCGTAAACGGCACGTCGCCGAACACGTCGAGGGCGATCCAGTAGAAATAGGCGCGCAGGAAACGGGCCTCGGCACGGAAGCTCTGGATCCTGGCGGCCAGTTCGCTGCTCACGCCGCGGTCGGAGAGTTTGTCCGAGGCGGTCTGGCGCAGGTACTCGTTCACGTAGGCGATGCCCTGCAACGTACGTACGTAGACGGCGTAGGTCGCGTCGTTGTCGGCGTCGGACCACGTGTCGGTATTCATGGCGCGAACCCAGGCGTCGTTCTCCCAGGCGCATTTGCAGGCGTCGGCCGTAAGCTCCTGGATCGTCCAGAATGCGCGGATGAGCTCCGAGGCGCCGCCGTCGCTGACCTGCAGGTCGGTGGTGTCGTTCGAGACGAAATTGAAATAGAGTTTGGTGAGCCCGGCCAGGTAGCCGTTCTCGTCTTTCCCGTAGACGGTCTCCGAGGTCGAGTCGGACGGGTTGAGGGGCAGGGTGTCGAGATCCCCGATGCACGAAGTGAGCAGCATCGTTGCGCCTGCCGCCGCCAAGGCGAAATGTTTTATGTCGATTTTCATGGTTCGTTCGTTTTTAGAAGTTTACATTCAGACGCAGCGAATAGGTGCGCGGGCGCGGCCAGATCGAGCCGTCGATGCCGTTGACGCCCGGTATTTCGGGGTCTACGCCGCTGTAATCGGTGATGACGAATACGTTCTGCACGCCGAAGGCGACGCGCATCGAGCCCTTCCAGTTGCCAATCTTGTTGAACGTGTACCCGAGGTTGATGTCGTCCATGCGGAAGAACGAAGCGTTTTCGAGGAACATGTCCGAATACCACTGCTCGCCGCTGTTGGCCTTCGTAAAGCCGGTCTTCTTGACCAGCCGTGCGAAGTTGGGCAGGTTGCCGGCGTTGATGTCGATGTTGGACGTCGAGTTGGCCGAGGCGAAGTCGTTGAAGACCCAGTTGCCCGCCGAACCGTGGCCGTTGAAGCCGAAGTCCCAGTTCTTGTAGCTCAGCTTGAGGCTGATGCCGTAGAAGAAGTCGGGGTTGGGGCTCTTGTCGGTCATGTAACGGTCGCCCTGGTCGATCTGGCCGTTCTTGTTGCGATCCACCAATGCGTTCTGGATCGGCTTGCCGTCCTGGTCGTAAACCTGCTGGAAGCAGTAGTAGGTGTAGGGTGCATAACCCACCATGTGGTGCTGGAGCAGGTTGCCCGTACCCTTGGTGATGCTGCTCACCTGGATGGCGTAGTCGGGGTCGTCGGTGTTGTTGAGCTTGGTGAACTCGGTGTGCTGGAACGTGCCGTTGAAGCCGACCGTGAGGTTCCAGTCCTTGGTCTGCACGGGGATGAAATTCAGGTTGAACTCCACGCCCTTGTTCTCCATCGAGCCGATGTTGGTGAGCACCGTGTTGCCGAAGTTCGAGCCCATGGGGGTGATGACGTTGTTCAGGAGGTCGTCCGTCTGACGCAGGTACCAGTCGACGCTGCCGTTGATGCGCCCGCCGAGGAACCCGAAGTCGAGGCCGACGTTGTAGGTCGTCGTGGTCTCCCATTTGATGTTGGGGTCGTAGGCGCCCGGCGTGAGGTAGAACATGTGCCCGGCGCTGCCCATGTAATAGGTCTTATAGACGTCGGTCGACATGTAGTAACGCGCCAGGTAGGGATAATTGGAGCCGATCTCCTGCTGCCCGGTCTGCCCCACGCTGACGCGCAGCTTGAGGGCCGAGACGGCACGCGAATCCTTCAGGAAATTCTCCTCGGCGATGTTCCACGCAAAGGCGCCCGAAGGGAAGAGGCCCCAGCGGGTATCCTTCGAGAAACGCGATGAGGCGTCGTCACGCAGTGTGAAGGAGAAGAGGTATTTCGAGGCGATCGAATAGTTCAGGCGTCCGTAGAACGAGAGCAGATAATTCTCCTGGCGGTTGAACGGGTAGCGCGAATCCTCGCCCTTCTGCTCGTGCGTCTCGTTGAAATAGGATACCGAGTGGTCGGAGCTGTAGAAATGCTGCCACGAATAACCGGCCATCACGTCGAGGTGGTGGATGCCCCACTCCTTATTGAAGTTGGCGTAGAATTCGAGCAGCTGGTTGCGGCGGAAGTTCGTCGTCCACGAATACTGTCCCCAGCCGCGGGCCTCGGTGTCGGTGTATGCCTGGAACGAGCCGGGGTTCACGCCGTCGTAGGTCTTGGCGCTCGATACGTCGAGGCCGAGGTTGAGGTTGAAGCGCAGCGCCTCGAAGCCGTGAACCTTATAGTCGATCTGGGCGTTGCCGATGAAACGCTTGGCACGCGCCGTATTGTCGCGGTCGTAGAGCTGCGAGAGCGGGCCTGCGCCCAGCAGGGTGTTGGGCGTGAAGTCCTCGCCGCGGCCCGATCCGTAGTTCCAGTATCCGTTGGTGGTCGTGTAGTCGATCGAACCGTCGTCGTTGCGGAAATAGGGGTCGATCGTGGGGTTGAAGAAGGCCGCCGAACCCACCACGCCGCCCGAGGCGTAGCGCTGCGACGTGATGACGCCCTTGGCGTTGAGGTTGACCGTGAGGTGCTTGTCGAAGAAGTTGGGCGAGAGGCTCAGGTCGAGCGTCCCGCGTTCGTATTTCGATGTTTCGAGCGTACCCTGCTGGTTGGTGTAGCCCACCGATGCGCGGTAGGGCATCCTATCGTTGATGTTGCCGATCAGGCTGACGTTGTGGTCATGCGAAATGGCGGTGCGGAAGACCAAGTCCTGCCAGTTGGTGTTCTTGTCGCCGAGCATCGACTGCACCTTGTCGCCCGTGGTCGTACCTGCGGGGTATACCTGGTCGATGTAGGTGCGGAACTCGCCGGGCGACATCACGGGCAGCTCGTCGGAGTTGGTCTGGACGCTCACGCTGCCGCTGTACGATACGCGGGGCGTGTTGCCGCGCCCCTTCTTGGTGGTGACGAGGATGACGCCGTTCGAGGCGCGCGAACCGTAGATGGCCGCCGCCGAAGCGTCCTTGAGCACGGTGAAGGATTCGATGTCGTTGGGGTTGATCGTCTCCAGCGGGTTGGCCATACCCTTGCCGCCGTCGACTGCGATGGGCACCCCGTCGATCACGATCAGCGGGTCGTTCGAGGCGTTGAGCGAAGCCGCACCGCGCACGCGGATGGTGGCGCTCGATCCGGGGCCTCCGTCGCCGGGGATGATATGCACGCCCGGAACCTTACCCTTGAGCATGTCCTGTGTGGAGACCACGGCGCCGCGGTTGAACTCTTCGGCCTTGATCGCCACGACCGAACCGGTCATGTCGTTCTTCTTGACCGTACCGTAGCCGATCACCACCACGTCGTCGATACCCATGGCATCCTCTTCGAGCGTGAGGTGCGCCAGCAGCGACGAACTGGCCACCAGGCTGACGGTCTTGTAACCGACATAGCTGACCTCGATGACCGACTCGGGGCCGGCGGCGCGGATGGCATAGTCGCCGTCGATGCCCGTCGAGACACCGTTGGTCGTGCCCTTTTCGACGACGGTAGCGCCCAGGATCGGCATCCCGGACTTGTCGACAACTACGCCTTTTACCTCATAACCAGCGTTTTGCGCCAGCGTGAGGGGGGGGGTAAATTGACATATGAGCAAGATACCCGCACACATAGTTAAAAATCGTTTCATAAGAATTTTGGTTAGTTTATAAGTTGATTTTATGGATTGTAGGTCATTGGGCCTTGTGTTCTTTGACCAGGAAGACCGACACGGCGGCCAGCAGCATGAATACCCCGGCGAGCGCCAGCATGTCGGCCGCATCGGAGGCGAAGCAGTACTTGACGATGGCACCGCCGGTCAGTCCGATGACGATCTGGGGGACGGTGATCGTGAAATTGAAGATACCCATGTATACGCCCATGCGGCGTGGCTCGACCGCGCGCGACAGGATGGCGTAGGGCATGGCGAGGATGCCCGCCCAGGCGATGCCGATCCCCACCATCGGGAGCATCAGCGCGTACTGGTCGTGCAGCAGGCACAACCCCGCGAAGCCCAGCGCCCCGGCGAGCAGGCAGGCAGCGTAGACGGGTTTGTTGCCGTAGCGCGCGGCGACGCGCCCGAGGAACAGGGCGGCGATGCAGGCGGGGATGGGGTAGGTGCCGTTGAGCACGCCGACCCATGTCTGCGTGGCGCCGGCCGAGAGCACTTCGCCCGTGGCATGGTCGGTGACTACACCCGTGATGGCGGGTTTGAGGTAAGTCCACATCAGGAAGAGCGCCGCCCACGAGAAGAACTGCGTGACGCCCAGCCGCACCATCACGCCGGGGACGTTGCGCATGAGGCCGACGAAGCTCATCGGTTTGGCGTCCTCCTCGGAGAGGTTGTTGTAGCGGGCGAACTCCCCGGGCGGATATTCCCGTGTCTTGAACGAGGTGACGAGCACCGTGAGCAGCAGGATCGCGCCCCCGGCATAGTAGGAGTAGGCGATGTGCGGCGAAACATGCCCCGGAGCGGCCTCGTCCGACACGCCGAGCCATGTCATGACGAGCGGCAGGATAGCGCCGACGACCGCACCGAGGTTTATCAGGAAGGTTTGTACCACGTAGCCCTGTGTCTTCTGCGAATCGTCGAGCATGTCGGCCACCAGCGCCCGGAAGGGCTGCATCGTGACGTTGAACGACAAATCCATGAACAGCAGGATGAAAGCCCCCATGGCGAGCGGGGCGAAGGCGAGCAGTTTGGGGCAGTTGGGCATGAGCACCAGCGCCAGCGCCGAGATCAGCGACCCGCCCAGGATGTAGGGGATGCGGCGGCCCCAGCGCGTCCAGGTGCCGTCGGAAAAAAGCCCCACGATGGGCTGGACGATCATGCCGGCCAGCGGTGCCGCCAGCCAGAAGTAGCTCAGGTGGCTGACATCTGCCCCCAGCGATTCGAAGATGCTCGACGTGTTGGAATTCTGGAGCGAATATCCGATCTGCACGCCGAGGAAGCCGAAGCTGAGGTTCCAAATCTGCCAAAATGAGAGTTTAGGCTTGGTCATTTCGGTTTTTCGGTTGGTTTTCAGGTTATACAAATTTTAATAAAAAAATCCGGACGGCGAACCGCAGGGCGACGAACGGAAGGTTCAGCCGGATGAACGGGCGGATTTTTGCGACGAACGGTAGCCCGCGGGGGACGATTTGGAATTTCCGCGGAAAAACACTACCTTTATTCGTAATAAACGAAACCCGTATATACTTTAATACAGCCTCAGTCAGCCTATATGCGATCGCTCAAAGTGTCCGGAATCATCCACCTGTTCGCCGTGCTCCATGCCGTGGTCGCCCTTTCGTGCCATCTGGCGGGGATCAACGACGAGTTGGTGCTGACGCTGCTGACGATCGTGCTGATCGTGCTGATCTGCCTCAAACGGGGACTGAACGTGGAGTTCACCGCTGCCAGCGTGATCGTCGTCAACGTGATCGGCTACCTGCTGGGTACGGGCGGTGCGCAGCTGATCGAGCTGTTATTGCACGCCCCGCCCGTGGTGCATGCCGTCTCGACCTTCATCACCACCGAGATCCTGGGCTGGAGCATCGTGTGGTTCACCAAGTTGTTCCGCCGCGGCGACGACACGGCGAGCCGCTCCTCGGCCTGGACGCCCCGCATCGGGTTGCTGCTGCTGGCCGTGGGGGGGATTTTCGTGCTGAGGCTGGCCTATGTCGAGCTTTTCGCCTCGCCCTCCTTTTCCACAGACCGCCTCTACCACATGGCCGACTTGCTGGCTTCCAATTCCGCGGCACTGATTATCCTGCTGTGCGTCAATATCATCTATGTCCGGCATACGCGCAGGCGTGAAACCCGACACGGCCCGATCGCCGAAATCGCGGCCTTCCTTCTGTTCGTGCTGCTCACGTCGGCCTGCGTGGCGCTCATTACGGGGCTGCACCTGCCGTTCGCCTTCGACCGCTCGTTCACCGCACGGGAGTTCCTGCAACTGTGGATCGTCACCCTGCTGGTCGAGGTGACCCTCTATTCGGTCGTATTTATGGTCGATTACGCCCTGGTCGCACGTGCCGTGCTGCGTGCCGAGCGCGGCAAGGCGCACCAGGCGCAGTTCCGTTACATGAAACTCAAACAGCAGGTCAACCCCCATTTCCTGTTCAACTCGCTCAATATCCTCGACTGCCTGGTCTGCGAGCAGCGCACGGAGCAGGCCAGCGCCTACATCCATAAACTGGCGGGCATTTACCGTTACATGCTCCAGAACGAGGAGGAGACACTCGTGCGCCTGCGCGAGGAGATGGCCTTCGTGGGGATGTACGTCGACCTGTTACAGGTGCGTTTCCCCGAAGGGTTCCGCGTGGAGACCGACATTTCGGATGAGGCCATGAACCGCCATGTCCTGCCCTGCTCGGTGCAGTTGCTGATCGAAAACGCCATCAAGCATAACTCGGTGGGGGCCGACCGGCCGCTGGTGATCCGCATCGTCGCCGTGGCCGAGGCCGTGACGGTGTCGAACAACCTTCAGCTGAAGGTATCCGGCAACCCCTCGACCCGTGTGGGGCTGAACTACATCCGCCAGCAGTACCTCGACCTGTCGGGCATCCCGATCGGGATACGCCGTACCGATACCGAATATTGTGTCACCTTACCGTTGCTGTAATATGAACGTACTGATCGTAGAAGACGAAATGATGGCCCAGGCAAACCTGGCGCGAGCGCTGACCCAGCATTTTCCCGACGTACGGATCGTCGGGACGACCGGCTCGGTCAGGGAAACGGTGCTCTGGCTGCGCACGCCGGGGAACAGTGCCGATGTGATTTTCATGGACGTGGAACTCTCCGACGGGGATTGCTTCGAGATATTCCGCCAGGCGGACGTAACGGCGCGGGTCATCATGACCACCGCATATGACAATTACGCCGTGCGGGCGTTCGAGGTCAACAGCATCGACTACCTGCTCAAACCGATCGACCTCGCGGCGCTGCGGCGTGCCGTGGAACGTTGCCGTGTGCGGAGCGGGGGCATCGACCCCGACGTATTGCTGAACGCAATCCGCAGCCCGCGCGAATACAAACAGCGCTATGTCGTGCGTTTCAACGACCGGATCGTCCCGGTGCAGACCACCGACATCGCCTATTTCTACTCGGAAGAGAAAAACACCTACCTTGTCACGAACGACAACAACCGCTACATCATGGATCAGTCGCTCGACGTCCTTTCGGACGAACTGGATCCCGGGCGGTTTTTCCGCATATCGCGCAGCTGCATCATCGCCATGCCGGCGATCGTCAGCATCGTGAAATACCTGGGCAACCGGCTGAAGATCACGGCACG
>ENA-UOJE01001544-UOJE01001544.1-human-gut-metagenome-genome-assembly--contig:-C23-NODE-1544-length-20229-cov-8.178101_pt1 | contig 20229 bp, 18 predicted proteins | sample MGYA00242341_ERZ723888 | MGnify/ENA metagenome assembly ERZ723888 | reverse complement strand
TTTCGCCAGTTATGTGGAAATTCTCAACCAGTGGCCGGGTCCGCTGCATTACAATTCCAAACATCGGCGGTATTGATCTGCCAACGTTTGCTGTTAAAGCCCCAGGATCATCGAAATCCTGGGGCTTTAGCTTTATGCGCGCTCTTGTCGATACCGTTCTCTCATGATACAATCAGGACAGGTTTCATCGGTTTTCTATGTCATCGCTTGACAAAAAACTCCCATGATGCCGTCGCCTCTTGTCAACCTATGGTATCTTCATCCAGGTAAGCGATGAAAAATGGCGTGTGCGGATTGGCGCATGCGAGGTTTACTGAAAGGAGGCATCCCTATGGATTACCGCCGCAGGCTTTTCACCTATCCTGAACCCTATGATCACTCCTCCACTGACAGCATCTTTCTGGAAGCGATCCGCAGCAACGCTGCTCATCATATAAAGCATTGCCCAGAATACGCTGCCATCTGCCGGGAAGAGAACTTTGCTCCAGCGTCCCTGCGAACTATGGAAGATTTGCAGCATCTGCCGGTACTCCCTACCCTTTTTCTGAAAACTCATCCCCTTTCCTCATTGGAAGGTCGTAAGGCTGGGGTGCAGGTTTCCAGTTCCGGAACCGGTGGTGTCCAAACGCGGATTCCTTATGATTCCCGCAGTTTGTATTGGGGTCTGCGCATGGTGCTTCGTCTCACCGCCTATCACAAACTGCGTTCTCTGTGCCCCGTCAACTATCTGGTAATGGGATATAAACCCAGCCGCGACAATCCCGTGGCCGCCTCAAAGACAGCCTTCGGCGCTACTCTGTTTGCTCCGGCCCTCCACCGTACTTACGCTCTGCGTCGTGTGGATACAGGCATCCAGGTTAATATGAACGAAATGAAGAAAGCGTTGCTGCATTATGCCCGTTCCCCCTTTCCCGTACGGTTTATGGGCTTTCCCGCCTATACCTGGTTCTTTCTACAAGAACTGAAAAAAGACGGCATATGTCTGCGGTTGCATTCCCATTCCCGGATTATGCTGGGAGGCGGCTGGAAGCAGTTTTATCGGGAGCAAGTGGATAAAGAGGCGTTTTACGCTCTGGTGGAGGAAATTTTGGGATTACCGGACAGCCGCTGCAGCGAATTCTTCGGTGCGGTGGAGCATCCCGTTTTGTACTGTGATTGTCCCCGGCACCATTTTCATCTGCCCATATACAGCCGGGTGCTGATCAGGGATGTGAAGACCCTGACGCCGGTTCCCAACGGCACACCCGGTTTGGTGGATCTCCTTACGCCTATGGTGGAAAGCGCTCCTCTCACCAGCGTGATGACCGATGATCTGGGTATCCTCCATGATGGCCGAGAATGCGGCTGCGGTATCTCCTCTCCCTGGCTGGAGATCATCGGACGAGTGGGGATGCCGGACATTAAAACCTGCGCCGCAGGTGCCGCCACGCTGCTTCAAGGCGCTTTAGCCGAAAAGGAGGTACAGCCATGATCCTGGCAGACGGGAAGCTCTACCCTTCCGAAAAAAGCGGCGATATCCTGGCCGCACTGCCGGCGGCTCTGAATGCCACTCTCTCGCTTCCTCCGCCGGATATTCTCGTAGTGGTGGAAGCCTTGGACCGGTTTGCCGCCCGGATTCGCAGCGGCGCCTATGCGGATCGGCTGCAAAGCCTGCTGGACACAGGTGTCATCACTTCGGAACAGTTGATGGACGCCGCGGCACTGTTGGAGCGGAAAAGCCTGCTCTGCAAGCTGGAAACCGAACTGGGCCCGGATTTTCTTTCCTCCGTTCAGCGCACACCGCCTCATGCATCCCGTTCCTTAACGGTAAAGCGAATGCCTCTGGGGGTGCTTTTTCATATCGCGGCAGGCAATGCGGAGGCTCTGCCCGCCTACTGCGTGGCGGAAGGGCTGCTGATGGGCAACGTCAACCTGTTAAAGCTGCCCGCCGCGGACGACGGCGTATCCGTTGCCTTACTCAGGGAACTCATTCTTCTGGAACCACGGTTAGCGCCGTATGTCTATGTGTTCGATACGCCGTCCAGCGATTTGGATACCATGAAAAAGCTGGCATATATGGCTGACGCCGTGGTGGTATGGGGCGGTGACGAAGCGGTCCAAGCGGTTCGGAGATTCGCGCCGCCTTCCATTTCCATTATCGAATGGGGTCATCGCCTTAGCTTCGCTTATGCCACCACGCAAGCCGATGATGAAGAACTGGCCGGGCTGGCCCGGCATATATTTCAAACCAATCAGCTGTATTGCAGCTCCTGCCAGGGAATATTTGTGGATACTGCCGCCCCGGCAACGCTGGACGCCTTTGCCGCCCGCTTTCTCTCTTTTCTGGATCAAGCGGGCCGTGAGGCGCCGCCCCGGGATATCGGAACGCAGGCTCAGATCACCCTGCAGCAGTGCCGAATCCGTCTGGAATCCATGTTTTCTCCCGCGCGGATTCTGAGGGGGGCTTGCGGCAGCGTTACGATTGGCCTGGATCATCAGTTGGAATTGTCTCCGATGTTCGGCAATGTGTGGATCAAACCCCTTCCTCGCACCCAGCTGGTGGAGGCTCTGCGTCCATCACGGAGATATCTGCAGACGGCAGGTCTGCTTTGCGGAATGGAAGAGCGTGGGGAATTGGCCTGGCTGCTTTGCCGCGCCGGCGTAAACCGGGTTACCTATGGGGATGATATGTCCCGCCTCTTTTGCGGCGAAGCTCATGACGGCCGTTATCCGCTGCAGCTGTATTCCAGAATGGCGCAAACGGAGATATAAAGGCTGCAAAAAGGCCGCGCCTTGTACTGTTCGGTGAACTTTGTCCGCTTAAAAAGCGTTTGCCCGGGCACCCTATCATAGAGGTGATCAGGATGCATGGGCAAACCACAAGCCCCTATCAAGGTCTGGGTAAAAAATGCTCTTATTTCGAAGGATGGTATTTCAAACACGTCTGCGGCAGCCGCCTTCTGGCGTTAATTCCCGGTATTCAAATGGATCATGACGGCAGACGCAGCGCCTTTATCCAGGTAATCGGCAGCGAAGGCGTCTGGCAGATATCCTATCCGTTCTCCGCTTTCCGTGCCTCTTCATGCAGGATGGCTATGCAGATCGGAGACAGTGTATTTTCCAACAGCGGCGTCAAGCTGCATATTGAAGGCTCCGGCCTCTCCCTCCATGGCTGTATTCGATATGGCTGGATGTCGCCTCTGCGATACGATATCATGGGGCCTTTTCGTATGCTGCCGGGAATGGAATGCCGGCACGGCGTCGTCAGCTTGGGACATGAGCTGGAAGGCACAATCCGTCTGAACGGACAGAACCTCTCCTTTACCGGCGGAACCGGCTATATTGAAAAGGACTGGGGACGCTCCTTCCCCAGCCGCTATTTATGGACTCAGTGCAACACTTTCCCCGGTGAACGTATATCCGTGATGGCGGCGGCAGCATCGATTCCTCTGGCGGGATTGCGCTTTCCGGGATGCATCGCGGCGGTGCATTATCAGGGACAGGAATATCGTCTTGCCACCTACTGGGGCTGCCGTGTGTCTCGGCAAACAGAGGACATGCTGATCCTTTATCAGCGCCGTTACCGACTGGAGGCTCAGCTGCTCTCCTCCGCCCCGCTGCCGCTGCTGGCTCCCGACCGCGGCGGTATGACCCGAACCATCTATGAACATGCTGCCTGTCGGGTACGCTATCGATTTTGGCAGAACGGCCATCTGCTTTTTGATTTAGAGAGCGATACCGCCGGATTTGAATCTGTGCGATAAGCAGAAAGGTTTCCTTGGAACCCATTGCCCCCTTCCGGCATAGACTGTACTAATCCCCAAGAAAAAAGGAGGCAATTCTATCATGTGTTTCAACAATCTGTTCGGCGGCGGCAACTGCACCTGGATCCTTTTCATCATTGTTCTGATCCTGCTGTGCAATGACAACGGCAACAGCTGTGGTTGTGCCAATGACAACGGCTGTGGCTGCGGCTGCTAATTCTCTATAAAAAACGGTCCGGATACATCGGTATCCGGACCGTTTTTTATCCCGCGTTAGACGAAAATCCACATCCCATACGGAAGCGACCATGTGCTTGTCCTTGGGTATTCATCCGCACACCACATTTCAATCCACGCTCTCGTGTGGGGAGCGACTTTCCGTGCTGCGTTATCAGCAGGAGGACGGATTATTTCAATCCACGCTCCCGTGTGGGGAACGACTTTGATAAGGCGCTGTCATATATTGGAATACATAATTTCAATCCACGCTCCCGTGTGGGGAGCGACACTGGAATTCCGATAGGTCATTCCTCCTTATCTCATTTCAATCCACGCTCCCGTGTGGGGAGCGACGCGGATGAGGGCCAATTGCTTATCGCTCGCCGGTATTTCAATCCACGCTCCCGTGTGGGGAGCGACTGCTTGATATTGGCAAAACTGTATTCCTCAACTGATTTCAATCCACGCTCCCGTGTGGGGAGCGACGTACGAGGGGTTATATGCTATCGATGAGAGCGGAATTTCAATCCACGCTCCCGTGTGGGGAGCGACCTCTCATGCACACACCCCCATCAATTTGCCTGGAAGATTTCAATCCACGCTCCCGTGTGGGGAGCGACCCCTGCGGCAATAGCGGGCATGTTGTCGGAAAGGAATTTCAATCCACGCTCCCGTGTGGGGAGCGACCTCTTTTTATAACTACCCTTCTATCCGTATTCTCAATTTCAATCCACGCTCCCGTGTGGGGAGCGACCATTTCTGGCCGAGGATGGCACGCAGCTATACAAATTTCAATCCACGCTCCCGTGTGGGGAGCGACGAATGCGGGTGCCGATTTCTTCCAGGGCGCCCTTATTTCAATCCACGCTCCCGTGTGGGGAGCGACTGCAAACGCGCACAAACCACTCGCTTCCTTTCAGTGTAGGTTCGACATTTTTGCACAAAAGAAAGCAAAACATCCGATGTTCTACCTTTATTCTACCACAATCTCCTGCGTTTTCAAGACATTTTTCAGCGCGAAAGTCCGGTGCTTTTTATGGGCGCTTCCCCTTCGCACATTGTCCCTCTCCATAATTTAACAAAGCCACCCGTTGATCGGATGGCTTTGTTATGCTTGTGCAGGGGCAGATTCACTTTTTCCACTGAGATGGTGGATTTCTCCACTGGGTAGAAATCGCACATTTTCGAATGGCACGGCAAGCCTGTTCGATCTCCTGTCGCGTGGTATGAATCGAAGGTGCCAATCTCACCGTTCCTGCCGGTGCAGTTCCATAGGTCCGATGGGCGCTGGGAGCACAGTGGAGCCCGGCACGAACCGCAACACCGTAACGGTTCAGTTCCACTGCCAGTTCTTCGCTGCAGTGACCTTCGAGATTCAGGGACAGCACCGGGGCGCATAGACCTTCCTCCGGACGAGTCGTATATAAGCGAATCCCCGGAATCTCGTTCAGCAGATCATGGGCCAGCGCCATCAGCCGGGTTTCCTTGCGGCAGATATTCTCAATTCCACGGGCGGAAACCCATTCCATTCCTGCACGCAGGCCGCAGATACCCGGTGTGTTGGGGGTACCGCTTTCCAGCCGATCTGGCAGATCATTAGGCTGTTCCAACAGCAGCGACTGGCTGCCGGTCCCCCCCTCTATTAGGGTAGGCAGATCAAATCGGCCGCTACACAGTAGCATGCCTGTGCCCATAGGTCCGTAAAGCCCCTTATGACCTGCCAGGCACAGAAAATCGATATTACAGTCCTCCATATCGATGGGTAAAACCCCAGCTGTCTGTGCGCCGTCCACCACAAACAACAGTCCTTTTTCCCGGGCCAGAGCTCCCAGACGCCGAATGGGCAAACGCACACCGAACACATTGGAGGCATGGGTACAGACTATGGCTTTGGTTTCCGGCGTCAGCGCCCGGCGGAAATTCTCCACCGTCGCATCGTCGTCTCCCGCCACTACATGGGCCATATCATAAACGGGCTTTCCAGGCGAAATAGCGTACAGCGGGCGCATCACCGCATTGTGCTCCAAGTCGGAGACCGTTACCCGTCCGCCGCCTGCCAAAATCCCTTTGAGAGCCATATTTAGCGCCATGGTGCAGTTAAGCACGAACACCACTCGGGATGGATCCTCTAAGTGGAACATCTTTGCCGCTGTTTCTCGACACAGATAAACCTCGCGGGAGGCGGCCATACTCATTTGGTGTCCGCCCCGTCCCGGATTGGCGCCATATTTTTTCAGCGCTGTGACCACTGCCTCCGTCACACAGGGCGGTTTCGGCCAAGTGGTGGCCGCGTTGTCCAGATAAATCATAACATCCCAGCGCTTTTGCTCCGGATGCGGATGCCGGCGGCTGTCAGCAGCGGCTCCGCCCGTTCTCCTTCGTCCGTTGTGATGCTGTAGCCGCAGCCGTTATTGCCATTTTCATCCAGGGCCCGGCTGACGTAAGCACGAATACCGTTGCGTTCCAGCAAAGCCTTTCCTTTCATGGCGTTGGTCACGGAGCTGACATTAAAAATCGTTGAACTCATGCGCAAATCACCTCACTTACTTACTGCCAGTATATGCTCCATGCGGCAAATGGTGATGGTCGTCCAGCCGTTGTCCGCCGCGTACGGACGACACTCCGCCAGCCTTTTACGGTAAACACCGTTAGGACAACCCATTTTCCTATTAAGTGGCGCTGTGAAATAATTCCGATTGGAACAGGAATGTCGTTCGCTGATTCCCGCAATGGAATGCCTCTCTTCCAGTAAGGCAATGATCTTGCGGATTTTATATAGGTTAAAAATAACGGTGGTAATCTTCTCCCAGGAAAAGATTGACAACAATTTCACAATTTGACCATAAGGCACTTAATCCGTTTGTTAATGTTTTAACGATTCGTCAATTGACGATTATACCCAATTACGATATACTGAACATGTACTACAAAACACCCCCAAACCGAGTTAATAGGAGGTTATCGAACATGGCAGCAGCAAAGCCAGAAGTAAATACCGAGGAAAATGCCGTTAAAAACATGATCGACAAGCTGGTTGTCAACGCCCAGAAAGCCCTGGACGAATACATGAAGATGGATCAGGAACAGGTGGACAAAATCGTTCATGCCATGGCAATTGCGGGTAACGACCACCATATCCGCCTGGCAAAGCTGGCCTATGAGGAAACCGGCCGCGGCGTCTATGAAGATAAAATCATCAAAAATCTCTTTGCCACCGAATATATCTGGCACTCTATTAAATATCAGAAAAGCGTGGGCGTCATCGAGGAGAACGAGATGGAGGGCTATGTGGAGGTAGCTGAGCCGGTGGGCGTCGTCGCCGGCGTGACCCCCGTCACCAATCCCACATCCACCACCATGTTCAAATCCTTGATCTGCGCCAAAGCTCGCAACCCCATCATCTTCGGCTTCCACCCCAGTGCCCAGAAATGCTCGGTGGAGGCGGCTAAAGTGCTTTTGGAAGCCGCCGTGGCTGCCGGCGCTCCGGAAAACTGCATCCAGTGGATTGACACTCCCTCCATCCATGCCACCCAAGAACTGATGAATCATCCCGGCGTGGCCTTGATCCTGGCTACCGGCGGTCCCGGCATGGTGAAATCCGCCTACAGCTGCGGGAAGCCCGCCCTGGGCGTGGGCCCCGGCAATGTGCCCTGCTATATAGAGAAAACCGCTAAATTGGAACGGGCCTGCACCGATCTCATGCTGTCCAAAACCTTTGACAACGGCATGATCTGTGCTTCCGAGCAGGCGGTAATCGTGGATAAGGAGATCTCCGCCGCCTTCGAGAAGTACATGAAGGATAACGGCTGTTACTTCGTTAATAAAGAAGAATGTGAAAAACTCTCCAATTATGTGATCGATCCGGTGAAAAAGGCGGTTAATCCCGACGTGGTGGGCAAAAAGCCCGTTTGGATCGCGGCACAGGCTGGCTTTGCCGTACCGGAGGATACTAAAATTCTTATCGCCCGTCTCCCCGCCGTGGGCCCCGACTATCCCCTGTCTCGTGAAAAACTCTCTCCCGTCCTGGCTTACTTTGTGGTGAATTCCCATGAAGAGGGTTTTGAGCGTGCTAAACAGATGCTGGAAATGGGCGGCCTGGGTCATTCCGCCGTCATCCATTCCTCTGACGACGATCTGATCCGTCGTTACGGCGAGGTTATGCATGTGGGCCGTGTCATTGCCAACTCTCCCTCTTCTCAGGGCGCTATCGGCGATATCTACAATACCAACACTCCCTCCCTGACCCTTGGCTGCGGCAGCTATGGACACAACTCCACCAACTCCAACGTGTCCTCCGTCAACCTGATCAACAAGAAGCGTTTGGCCAAGAGGAGGGTTAATATGCAGTGGTTCAAGGTCCCCCCGAAAATTTACTTTGAGAATGATTCCATCCAGTACCTAGAGAAAATGGAGGATATTTCCCGGGCCTTCATCGTCACCGATCCCACCATGGTGAAGTTGGGGTATGTGGATAAGATCCTTTATTATCTCCGCAAGCGGGAACAGTACTGCCACAGCGAAATCTACTCCGATGTGGAACCGGATCCGGATGTGGAAACCATCATGCGGGGTGTGGAAGCTATGCGTGCCTTCCAGCCGGACGTAATTATTGCCCTGGGCGGCGGTTCCGCTATGGATGCGGCCAAGGGAATGTGGCTGTTCTATGAGCATCCGGACACCACCTTTGACGGTTTGAAGCTGCGGTTCATGGATATCCGTAAGCGCGCCTTCAAGTTCCCCAAGCTGGGAGCCAAGGCCAAAATGGTGGCCATTCCCACCACCTCCGGCACCGGTTCGGAGGTCACCTCCTTCTCGGTTATCACCGACCGTAAAAACGGCAACATCAAATATCCGCTGGCCGACTACGCCCTGCGTCCGGACGTGGCAATCATCGATCCGCAGTTTGTCATGAGCCTGCCAAAATCCGCCACCGCTTTCACCGGCCTGGATGTGCTGACCCATGCGCTGGAGGCTTATGTTTCCAACATGGCCAGCGATTACACCGACGGCTTGGCGCTGCAAGCTATTGATATGGTGTTTGAATATCTTCCCCGCTCCTATGAGAACGGCGCTGAAGATCCTGTGGCGCGGGAAAAAATGCACAACGCTTCTTGCATCGCCGGCATGGCCTTCACTAATGCCTTTCTGGGCCTGAACCACTCCATGGCACATAAGCTGGGCGGCGAATACCATATCCCCCATGGCTTAGCCAACGCAGTGCTGCTGCCTTATGTGACCTACTACAACGCCCAGAAGCCTACCAAGTTCGCTACCTTCCCCAAATATGAAACCTTCATTGCGGATCAGAAATACGCCAAGATTGCCCGGATGCTTGGCCTGGGCGGTAAAACCACGCAGGAAAGCGTGCTAAATCTGGTTCACGCCATCCAGGAGCTGATGAAGAAGGTAGGCATTCCCATGAATATCCAGGACTGCGGCGTCGGCGAGCAGGAGTTTCTGCTGAAGCTGGATACTCTGGCGGATCATGCCCATTCCGATCAGTGCACTATGGCGAATCCCCGGTATCCGCTGGTGGCAGAAATCAAGGAGATTTATCGCAAAGCCTATTACGGCGAAGAAATCAAATAAGCATACATTGAAAAACAGGGAGAAACCGCCGGAGCGGTTTCTCCCTGTTTTAGCCTGTCAAAAAAGCCCACCCAATGTCCATTTTCTGCTTGGTTGATTTTATAGCGTAAGAATTACAGCCAAATCGGCTGTGACCATGCCTTTCCGTCGCCCTCGCGGCAGGTGACATAAATATTGACGGCGTTGGCTGGCAGCGGACAGGAGGCAGTGGTTGTACCGGGTTTATCCTTTACCATATGGGCCCCGCAGAAAGCATCGCTATAAAGAGTGATATCGCTGCAGGGGGAACATTCCACAAAAACCTGACCGTCTTCAACATAGAAATCGAGAATCTCCGGGCCTGTCGACGCATAGAAGCTGCCCGCGCGTATGGCATCCATTATCGCCCGATGGGTCAGTCCCGCCGCCTTCACACCGATGAATCCGCCAAGGGTATGGCCTTGCCCATGGGCGTCGTCGCTGGCAAAACAGAAACAGGGCGTTCTTGTCCACAGCTTGCGGTCGTAATACGCGTCGCCATAGCCACTGCCGGCTCCGGCTTCGCAGATATGGTTGTACACCTCGACACCAATGCAGCCGTCGATTCTGGAATATTCCGCAAAGTCGATATGAGACCAATTTGGGTGTGCGTAAATGCAAATATGCCCGCTGCGGTTCATCTGCTCTACCATGGTTTTCATATCGCCGAGCGCCCGGATATCGGGCAGGGTATCCCCCATATGGTACGGTGTCTGCGCCGGATCGGCCATAACCGTGACATGATGGCAGAATCCCTGTTCCGGAGAAACGACGATGTCCATCTCCATTCCGGCGAAAAGCAGAAAATCATCCGATTGTAGTTCTAGGTGATTCCCATAAACCCAATGGTCGGTCATCACTAGGAACGCGTAGCCCGCTTCCTTGTAGATGGCGGCGGCCGCCGCCGGCTCGAGGGCTCCGTCGGACAACGTGGTATGCAGATGGGTATTTCCTTTATACCAGCCGCCGTCCTTTAAAAAATTGCTTTTTCTCGCCATGATTGTCACACCTTCCCTTTCTATAACTGCAGCAGATCTTATTGTCCGGCCGCGTTGGGACGACAATAAAAACCTGCCGATTACCGGAGGCATCGTTCAGCTTTGTTCCTTCACCTGTTGCTTCTTCCGCCTTATCCAGTTCGGAACTGTCGGCAGCAGGCTGAAAACCGATATCAAAGACACGGTCACGTAGACTCCGAGCATCGGCATATAGCCAACTTGACCGATAATCCAGCCGAACAGCATAGAACCAACCGCCGAACCTATGTAGGAGATGCCGTCCAGCAGCCCCGCCGCCATCGACACCTGATGGCTTTCTTCATAGCGCAGGGGATGCATCGTCATGAACGCCACATTGATAACCGACGCCGCCAGTACGGTCATCGCCAGCAGCACGGCGGCCAGCAGCACCGGAAGTTTCCAGAAGAAAAATGGAAGCATGCACAGTATACAGGCGATGAATGACCAGATGGATACACGTCTTTCATCACCGCCGCACCAATGCTGCAGAATGGGGTATGCGGTCCGTCCCAGCAACATCGCGCCTGGCATGAAAAAGGCGAAAAAGGAGGCGGAATGGAGGTCGAATCCGTACAGATGCATAAACAAGAGCGGCGCCCATAATACCAAATTTTCTTTGATTATGCCATGCGCAGCGGACGGAAACAGCATACAGAGGATATCTCTCTTTCTGAGCAGGGCGGCCGTCCGCCCCGGGTGGGGAGAGACGGCCTCTCCAGCGGCTGCCGGTAGGCCCGTCATCAGCAGGGCGGCTGCCAAGACCATCAGGCCGGGTACGATAAACAGCACTCTCAAACCGATAGTGCTCAATGCAGACGACAGGGCGATCGCCAGCAGGCTGCCGATGCCGATGCTGGAGGAAAGGATGACGGCCGCTGTCTGCCGGAACGGTGAGCCCTCATAGGCGTGGCCTACCAAACGCAGAGCAGGACCCCACAGCATGGATTGCGCCAGCCCGTTGAAGCCCCACAAAGAAATAATCGCCACCACCGGCGGCAGTAAGCCGATCGCCAGATTAGAGACCGCCACCGCCGCCAGCCCGACAATTAGCAGTTTTTTCGCAGGCAGTGCGTCGCCGACAACCCCATTTAACAAACGTCCGGCGGCATATACCACAAAAAACACGCTTCCCATCAGCCCGATTTGCACAGTGGTCATCATGCCGCTCTCCTCAAACAAGGGAGACGCCACCGACAGGTTAAGGCGCGCTATATAAATGGAGGCGTAGGCCGTGGTGCAGAGCAGAAGAATCCGGCGGGAGGATATAGACTGTTTACCCATTGCTTTTCTCCTGCCGCAGAGGGCGGAACAGGTCCTGGAGCATTCGGGAATGTTCCAGACCGGCATCGTAGTCTCTCGCCGCCAGGCAGACGCACAAAGCATCCAGTACGGCGATGTGGGCGATTCGCGCTGATACCGCCTCCATTGGGTAGAGGATTTCATCGGAATACACGACCAATGCTTCATCGGCATAGGCACAGATGGGACTGTCTGCATAGCTTGTTAAGGCAATGGTATGGGCGCCGGCTTGCCGGGCGAGACGCAGTGTTTCCACTGTGTCCGTTGTTTTTCCACAGTGTGACAGCGCCACAGCCACATCATCCGCGCCCAACTGAGAGGCCGCCACCCGCATGATGTGGTTATCGGTGGCGAAAGAGGCGGGACGGCCAATCCGCATAAACCGATAATAGGCATCCATGGCGATGCTGGCCGATGTGCCGACACCGAAAAAAGTGATGGAGCGCGCTCCGTCCAGCAGGGCGGTAACCCGCCGGATGACCGCCGGATCCAACATGTCAAGCGTATCCTGCAGTGTGCGGACGCCCGAGGCGAACACCTTTTGAAAAATCGTGCCGTCGTCATCCGTCTTCGAGAGAGCGGGCATGAGAACTGGTCCCTCCCGCCGTGGCGGCGATAGGGCAATTTTAAACTGCGTAAAACCCGAGTACCCTAGATTTTTGCACAACCGCACCACCGTTGACGGCGCCACCCCCGCTTGATCGGCCAGCTCTGCTACCGACAGCAGCGCCACGGTATCTGGGTCGTTAAAGACGCAGTCCGCGATTGCCCGCTCCGCCTTGGATAAAAGGGCGTATTTGTTTTTTAAAATGGTTATACTGCTTGCCATATCTATCACCATCGAATAAAATTTTACATTTTTTCGAATTTTTCAAACACAATATACATCCAATTTTCTCCGATGTCAAGGGGTAATTTACCAATACTACATTTGTGCGGTTTTATCCTGTAAAGTGGTGACATTTCTTTTTTCTCTCATCTTTGCAAGCAGCAGAAAATCGATTCCTGAGAATATCTCTTAATAGCCTTCGCCGCGCTGTTTTCTTCGGTTCATTTAGCCTGCCGTTTTGCGCCCTATCCTCCTTTTGTGTACACTGTAATCTGTTGAATCGTTATAAGGAAAAATGACAAGAAAAAAAGAGCTCCGGGAACAGGCTAACTCGCTAAAGCAAAGCCGAACGCATTTTTGCGTCCGGCTCCTTATATTTCTTACAGAATAACTCCTTCCATGTCAAGACGAGACAATCCTTACGACCATGCTGTTGTCGAAAATTTCTTCGGCATGTTTAAGACGGAATGTCTTTATACTTGCAAGCCACAATCCATCTCACAGGCTCTCTCTTATTCATGACGATATCCTTTTTTCAATTCTGAGCGTCTGTTATTAAAGGTGTCTTGGGGCGTTTGGACATAGGTGATATCCGTCACCCGTTTCGTATCAAGACGAGAGGATTGAAACTTACTATTCAAAGTATTGGTATTCACATGCAGTGTCTCACCCAGACGATAGAACCGTCTGCGACGGCACTCACTGAGCAATCCATACTTGCGCATAATCCGCCATACGGTCTTGTAGTTGCGGTGTATCCCCTTGAATCGTTTCAACCATTTCTGCATGCGCCGACACCCCAAGCTCTTCCCATACCGCTGGCGGCGGCGTTCCTGTATCATCTGTGCCAGCTTCTCATCCCGATCTGGCTTGCCCATGCGTTTGAGATACGATAATAGCCGCTGCGGGAAACCTCAAAGAAACGACACATATCCACTACAGCGTAGTTTTACGGTTCTTGTAGATCACGGCATATTTCACTCGCGGCCTCATCTCCTTTCGATATGTTCCAGAAAATCCCGCAGTAGTTGCTTCTCCATCCTCAGACTTTTCAATTCGCTGCGCAACGCTTGGTTTGTTTTCTGTGTGTGCGTTTTTTTGCTCCGCAGGTATTCTCTCTCGCTTTTCTCTCCGGGCTCGTTCAATGCATCTTTTTATCTGTGCTTTTGTCAGGCCGACTTCCTCTCCGATTTCCCCATGTGTTTTCCCTTCGTTTCACTTCTTCCGTACGTGCTCCATGTTGTTTTACTTTCATATACGTGTACCCCCTGTTGTAGTTCTAATCCTACATCAGGGGGTACTTTTTCTCAATGTCTATTTCCCTTGGGATGGTTCATAAACAAGCTGAACCGCTCTTGCCATTTCTCTATTTCCCGGAGTGGGCTTGCTTCGTATATCTAGGATTGGGAAAAATCTGCGGATAGATGAGATGCGTGATCCACGAGCCCCAGTCCCTGAAGTATGGGACGATAGATGACTGTCTGAGTATTTTCGGGAAGAATACTGTGATGCCTGCGATAGAAAATGGCTAAGTCCACTGAGCAGAAGCGCGGTGAACTACGGCAGTCGTTCACCCCAGCTTTCCGCTATACGCTGAAAATACGGTAGTCAGCAAATATCTGGCATATGTTTTTTATTCGGTACTCCTTTTGGCATAACAAAAGGCCCCATTTATCCATTTATCATTCAGTATACCATACTGTGTAACAAATGGAGGATGCTGTTCATTTTATTCTGTCCGTTCTTTTTCTTTATCCATGACAAAGCGCCGTATCTGCTCATAATCCGTAAACTGAACCGATGCGCCATATATATAGGAGAGACTGTAGGCACACTCCTCCAACGTATATTCCTCAAAAGGGAAAGTCTCCAATACCGTTCCGATGTCTTCCCGGTATTCCTCCGTTCGCAGCGCCGAAATGTAGCAGCCGAATTGTCGTGCCAGATCCTCCAGCAATTCCCCGTGCATGTGCGTGCCTCCCTCGTTCGACAAACTTCTGCTTCTATAGTGTACCATACCTTTCCATTTTTGTAAACCTATAGAGTATAAAATCTTTTATAAATACCCTTCCAGAAAACAACTATGGTTTACACTGAACAGGAGGGGGAAAGATAAATGGTTTTGGATATTGGTTTCCGCCTGCGGGAACTGCGCCGGCGAAAAAAGATGACCCAGGCGCAAGTGGCCAAACGCCTGGAACTGTCAAAAACTGTGATCAGCGGCTACGAAAACAGTACCAAGACACCGTCAGTGGAGGTGCTGATACAACTCTCTATCCTCTATGATGTTTCCGCAGACTATCTTCTCGGGCTGGATAATCGGGAAATGCTTTACATCGGCGGGCTGAATGATCATCAGCGGGAACTGCTGGAACTGCTGGTGACCGAAATGCGAGGTAAATAAGATAGAAAACGTGAAAATGCCGAGAGAACCTCTTGCAATACGACACAAAGCGCATTATAATATTCTTGTCTTTGCCTATACTAAGAATTATAGGTTTTCGGAAATCCCTCCGGATACGAAGACTTACTCGCTGAAGAGCGGCAATTATGCTGGATGAATTGGAAAGGACAGGAATGTAATGATGACTATTACGAAAGACACTCTGATCGGCGATATTCTGGATACCGACCGCACCACCGCCACTTATTTTTTGGAGATGGGCATGCATTGCCTGGGCTGCCCTTCCGCCCGGGGCGAGACGTTGGAGCAGGCCTGTCAGGTTCACGGGGTGGATTGCGAGGAACTGGTAAAAAAAATCAACGACCATATCGCCGGTGGAAGCCAGGGACAATAAGCCGAAACCTATCGAGGGCGCCGTCAGGCCTGTACCGGCCGGCGGCGGCCTCTGTTTTTATCCGAGAAATGCGCGGAAAGGCGGATCGTCATGACGCTGGATAAACGGCTTTCCCTTATAGCCTCTTATGTACGGCCGGGCAGCCGTCTGGCGGATGTTGGCACGGATCACGCCCGGCTGCCTGCAGCGCTGGTGGCAACAGGTCATTGTCCTCGTGCCATCGCATCAGATCTCCGTACTGGACCGGTGAACGCCGCCCGGCTAACGGTAAATGCCGCCGGGCTGGAAAAGCGGATTGATATTCGCCAAGGGGATGGCCTCGCCCCTCTTTCAGCCAAGGAAGCGGATGATATTGTCATTGCAGGAATGGGCGGCGAAACCATCGCCGGAATACTGGATGCCGCTCCCTGGACGAGAAACAGCCATTTCCGTTTCATCTTGCAGCCCATGACCAGAGTCGAATATCTGCATCGTTATCTGCTGCAGCATGGTTTTTCCATTCTGCGTGAGGAAGCGGCGGAGGAGGCCGGACGCCTGTATGTGGTATTGCTGGCGCAATTTACCGCCTCGCCGCCCGCGGCAGAGGACGATCCGAAAATCTGGATCGGCGCCCTCTCCCCTTACGGATTGGATAAACTCTATCTGCAGAAGCAGCAGCAGTCCATGCTGAAAAGAGCCGCCGGACTGCGGAGCCGCCCCTCTCCTTCAGCAGAGGATGAAATGGAAGCGAATTTTTGGGAAAATACGGCGGCAGTTATACAATCCTATTGGGAGGAATCGACATGACGGTGGGAGAAATCTATGCTTTCCTGGATGAAAAAGCGCCTTTTGCCACGGCTGAAGCCTGGGATAATGTAGGACTTCTTGCCGGCGGACCCGACAGGGAAGTAAGCCGGATTCTCACTGCTCTGGACATCACCCGTGAGGCGGTGGAAGAAGCCGTGCGGCTGGGTGCTCAGCTGATTGTCAGCCATCATCCGGTTATCTTCTCTCCTCTACGGAGGCTGGGATGTGAATCGATTCCCTACGCGCTGGCTCGAACGGATATTGCCGCTATCTGCGCTCACACTAATCTAGACCGGGCGGAGGGCGGTGTCAACGATACCCTCGCATTCCAACTGGGACTACAGGAGGTCCGCCCGCTGGAGAATGGCCTCTGTCGGCTGGGGGTGCTGCCGGTATCCTTGTCTCCAGAACGCTTCGCCACACTGGTGGGAACCAAACTTGGTACCGCAGTCCGCCTCTCTCCCTGCCGACATCCCGTCCGCACAGTGGGACTTTGTTCGGGTGCCGGTGGAGAGTATCTGTCTGCTTTCATCGGCCTTGCAGATGCCTTTGTCACCGGCGAGATGAAGCACCATGAATGGCTGGAGGCGGCAGGAAGCGGAATCACTGTGGTAGAAGCAGGCCATTACGCCACCGAGGCTGCTGTCGCCGATACTCTGGCCACCTGGATTAACCAACGTTTCCCCGCCATATCCTGTATACCCTTTTGCGGACAACCTCCCTATATCACCATACCGACGGATGTCGCCGTACGATAAACGGATATTTTCCGCCGGCTGTATTTTTTCATCCCATCTAATCCACGCCTGAAAGGAGCGGATTTTCATGGCGCTGGACGGCGCTTTTCTCTCTTGCCTGCGGGAGGAGCTGACGGCAGGGTTGCCGGACGCCCGGGTGGACAAGATCCATCAGCCTTCCCGGGAAGAACTCATCATCGCTCTGCGTACCCGCAGCGGCAATAAAAAGCTCTACCTCTCCGCCCGGGCCAATTCTCCCCGGGCGCATTTCACCGATATTCCCTTGGAAAATCCCGCTGCTCCTCCTATGTTCTGCATGCTACTACGCAAGCGGATCACCGGCGGCCGCCTGATCACCATTCGTCAGCCTGGGCTGGAGCGGGCGCTGTATTTTGATCTGGACTGCGTGGATGATCTGGGCGACATCGTCCGCCTTACCCTGGCTGTGGAAATCATGGGGCGGCACAGCAATATCATTCTTATCGACGGCAGCGGCATGGTGGTGGATTCTATCAAGCGGGTAGACATGGAAATGTCTTCCGTCCGTCCGGTGCTTCCCGGCCTGCCCTATTCTCCGCCGCCCGCGGCGGCTGGGCGTTTGGATCTGTCTGCTGTCTCTCCTGCGGATTTTCTCAGCGCCATGGAGCAGGGGCCAGACTATCCCATGTCCAAAGCCCTGCTGAATACCGCCCACGGCCTCTCCCCGCTGATCTGCCGGGAAGCCGCCCATTTGGCTTCCCGGGGCCGTGATCCTCGAATATCTGAAATGACAGGTGAGGATCGGGAGCGGCTGCTTTTCTATCTTTCCCGCGTCAAGTCGGCGGTGGAAACCGGTGAAAACCGCAAGCCCTATCTGCTGCTGCATCTGGACGGCAGCCCGCTGGATTTCAGCTTTATGCCCATCACACAATACGGTCTGGATGCTTTGGGACGGGAAATGGAAAGCTTCTCTGCTCTGCTGGATGCTTTTTACGCCCAGCGGGATGCCGGCGAACGGATGAAACAGCGCGCCCATGACATTCTCCGGGTTCTGACCAATCTCAGTGATCGGACTTCCCGCAAACTGGGGCATCAGCGGGAGGAGCTAGCCCGTTCCGGAGAACGGGAAACCCTGCGTATTTACGGCGATCTAATCAATGCCAACCTTCACGCTATTCCCCGGGGAGTCTCTTCGGCCCAGCTGATCGATTACTATGACCCCGACTGCGGCACCATTACCGTTCCTCTGGATCCTTCCCTTTCGGCTGCTCAAAATGCCCAAAAGTATTATAAAGATTACCGGAAAGCCCAAACTGCGGAACAGATTCTGCAGCGGCAGATCGCTCAGGGCGAAGAAGAGCTCCGCTATTTTGACACGGTGTTTGATGCCCTATCTCGGGCAGCTACCTGGCGGGAACTGGGAGAACTTCGTGAAGAGTTGGCGGCCGGCGGGTATCTGCGGCTGCAACGGGGACGGCAGAAGCCGCCCGCCCCCCTGGGACCTATTCGATTCCGTTCGGAAGATGGCTTCGCCATCCTGGTAGGCCGCAACAACGTACAGAACGACCGCCTTACGCTGAAGACCGCCCGGGGCGGCGATATCTGGTTCCATACCAAAAACATTCCCGGTTCCCATGTTTTGGTGATAACCGGAGGGCAGACGCCGCCCGACCGCACCTTGGAACAGGCCGCCATACTGGCAGCTCTCCATTCCAAAGCAGCAGGATCGGTGCAGGTGCCGGTGGACTACACCGAGGCGCGCAATGTCCGCAAACCTGCCGGAGCCAAACCGGGAATGGTGATTTACGACAGCAATCGTACCGCCTATGTCAATCCCGATCCTTCCCTGGCCGCCCGGCTGCGGGAGGAATAACCATACCAAACGGATTCAGGCATAAAGGAAGGAACTTGCTTTTCCCCATCAAACAAGCTATACTGGTAGCAATTCCCTATACCATGGGTTGAGGAGGATGACCATTGATTTGGTACAGTGAGTCACTGGAAAATGTGACCAAAGAACTGCACACCGATCTCGAAAAAGGCCTCGGCAGCGAACAGGCCGCTGCTATGCTGAAGGAACATGGCCCGAATAAACTGAATGAGAAGCCGCCCCGCAGCTTTTTCCAGCGTTTTCTGGATCAGATGAAGGATGTGATGGTCATCATTCTGATCATCGCCGCCGCCGTTTCTCTGGGGCTGAGCGTTTATCACACCGTCACCGGCGGTCAGGGCGATTGGATCGAGCCTATCGTCATCATCCTGATCGTGGTGATCAACGGCTTGCTGGGGGTGATTCAGGAAAGCAAGGCGGAAGCGGCGCTGGAAGCGCTGAAGAATATGTCCGCCCCAGAAGCCAAGGTGCTCCGGGACGGCATGCTTCAATCGGTAAAATCCACCGACTTGGTGCCCGGCGACATCGTGGAGTTCGAAGCCGGCGACCTGGTGCCGGCGGACTGCCGGTTGCTGGAAGCCGCCACCCTGAAATGCGACGAAGCCGCTTTGACCGGGGAATCCGTACCGGTGGACAAGAATCCCGCTGCCGCCATTGAGAATATCGCTTCTTTGGGTGACCGGGTCAATATGGTCTATTCTGGCTGTGCGGTATCCTACGGCCGGGGCCGGGCAGTCGTGGTGGAAACCGGCATGAATACGGAAATGGGCAAAATCGCCACCATGCTGGAAAACGAGGACGAGGGCGTCACCCCACTACAGCTGAAGCTGGCGCAATTGGGAAAATATCTGGGCTTCCTGGCCTTAGGCATCTGTGCGGTCATCTTCGTTGTCGGTCTTCTGGACGGACTTGGTGTCCTGGAAATGTTTATGACCGCCGTTTCTCTGGCTGTGGCGGCAATCCCGGAGGGCTTGCCCGCTATCGTTACTATCGTTTTAGCTATCGGTGTCCAGCGGATGGTGGCCAAAAACGCGATTATCCGCCGGCTGCCCGCGGTGGAAACACTGGGCAGCGCCTCGGTAATTTGCTCGGATAAAACCGGTACCCTGACGCAAAACCGCATGACCCTGGTGAAAGCTTATGCCGGCGACCATCTCCATGATCTGGACGGCGATGTTCCGGAAGGTGTTCGCGCCCTGATACGGCTGGCAACCCTTTGCACCGACGGCAATGTCCGGGTGGTGGACGGCACGGAAAAGCACATCGGCGATCCCACCGAAACCGCCATTGTGGCCTGCGCCCTTCATCTGGGAATGGAGAAG
>ENA-UOJE01001534-UOJE01001534.1-human-gut-metagenome-genome-assembly--contig:-C23-NODE-1534-length-20286-cov-6.183580_pt1 | contig 20286 bp, 16 predicted proteins | sample MGYA00242341_ERZ723888 | MGnify/ENA metagenome assembly ERZ723888 | reverse complement strand
AAACAAAACTGTTTTTTATGGGAAAGTTTACTCTTCTATTTAGCGGGTGTCTTCTCGCTGCAGCGTCAGTGGCAGCGGGCACACCGACACCCGGGTACGAACAGCACAGTGCCAAAGCGGCACTGACTAATCGCAGAGCCGAGCAAAAGCCCGCGAACGCCATCGATCCCAAATCGCCCCTGCGCGTCGTTCCGAAGGCTAAAATGCAGAAAGCTAAATCGGCGAAAGCACCTGCCGACTACAGCATCATAACCGAGGTTCCTGCCGGAAAGACCGTATGCTACAATAAGACATGCGAAGGCTATTTCCCCGCATTGTACTACATAATACCTTACAGCGAGGATTGTGGAGCAGCAGACATCACATTTACCGATGACAATGAAGTATATTTTAAGGACATATTTTTAAATGCACAGGCAGGCACATACGTAAAAGGCTCGCTCTCCGACGGTGTAATCTCGATGGATATGGGGCAGTGCATAGAGTTTTACGACGATTACGGCTATGGTCTGCAGCTTGCCGCATTTACACTTGATGAAGAAAACTACCCGGTGGTCGACGAAACAATCGAAAAGGTAACCTTTACAGTTGCCGACGACGGCACCATAACCCTGTCACCCGGCACAATTATCGGCCTCGTCTACACTGACAACGGTGAGTGGAGCGGTTATGCCGATTTCTCCCAGAGCTACACCGTGTTTACCGAGAAACCGCTATCCAAACCTGAAGGCATGGCAACAGAAAAATGGGCGCTTGTCACCCCTAATGACTATGGCCACGCAATCGAGGTAGGGTTCGATGGAAATGACATCTATATCGGCGGACTTTCAGAAAAAATACCCGCCGCATGGATAAAAGGCTCTGTAAACGGCGACGAAGTAACCTTCGAGGGCAGACAATATATGGGTACGGCACTTGGCACCCACAACTATCTCATGATTGCGGAATACGGTCTTGATGAGTACGGGGAAGAGACCACCGTACTGACCGACGAGCCTGCCATCTTCAAATATGACGCCGAAGCCAGAACCCTCACCCCCGCAGATGAAAAGATATTATTAATCAACGGCTCACTTAAAGATGTATATTTCCTTGAGAGATATGAGGAGATCACAATGTATTATCTGGGTCAGTTCACGCCGGCGATGCCGAAAAATCCCGAATATCTCTTTTCAGCCGGATATGACCCGTATGACGGATTCGGAGTGTTTGAGTTCACTCTGCCGCTGGTTGACACCGATGGCAAACTCCTCGATGCCGGAAGCTACGTCTACAACATCTATGTCGACAACGAACTGTTCACCCTTTATCCCGACGAATATACCGGTATCACCGACACCTACGACGAGCTTACCAACATACCGTATAACTACACCGACTCATGGGATATCGAGGTTAACGGCTCATACCATGGATTGTACTACTACATGGAAGGCTTCGAGACACTCGGTGTGCAGGCAATCTATACCGTAGATGGCATAACCAACAAGTCGGCGCTTGTCAACTACAATATCGAGACCGGCGAAACCAACGAAATCGATCCGGCAGGCATATCGGCAATCACGGCATCAAAAGAAGTGACCGGCGTGGAATATTACGATCTCACCGGCAGAAAGCTCGACAATCCCACCACCGGATTGGTAATCAAGCGCACGACTTATTCCGACGGGTCGGTAAAGAGCATAAAGAGAGTAATAAGACAAAAGTAAAATCACGAAATCATCATACAAGAAAGATATGTTAAAGAAAGCATTAACCGCAATAATCCTCGGGCTTGCCATCGTGACGGAGGCAACCGCGGGAAGCATCAAATATACCTACGCGGGCAACGACTACGGCGAATGGGGAACCAAGAAGAAAGAGACCTACGATGTTGCCATACGCATCGACAACCCCGCTCTTACAGGCAAAAAGATAACCGCCGTGAATGCGTCTATATTTGCCATCGAAGGCATCTCCAATACCTCAATATGGCTGTCGAAAGAATTGACGCTTAACAAAAAGGTCAATGCCCCCGACATAATGTCAATCCCGGTCACACCCACACAGTACGGCGACATGAAAGTGACGCTTGAGACTCCTTATACACTTACCGAGGATGGCGTCTACATAGGCTATTCGGTCACTGTCGACGATCTGACAGAAGATAACCTCACCCCGCTCATCCTTGCCGATAACGCTACAGAAAACGGTTTTTATCTCCACACCTCACGCACGGTACTGAAATGGATGAACTACGGCGCTGAGCGTCTGGCGGCATCGGCTGTCATCGAAGTGACCATCGAAGGCGACTTCCCCGACAATTCACTTGACATACAGTCGCTTCCCACCATTTACGGTAAAGCCGGAGCGACCGGCACTGCTGCCGTAAAGGTGATGAACTGCGGATTGAAAGATGTAAACGAAATCGACTATACCTATACAATCGGTGACATAACAAAAAGCGCCAACCTGAAGCTTGCATCGCCGATAAAAACCGATTTCGTAAATGCCTCCACGGCAATACTTACATTTGAAATGCCTGAAGAGGTAGGCTCATACACCCTTGACCTTTCCATCGACAAGATTAACGGCGAAGAGAATGTGGCAAACTCAAAGACAACCGATGCACAGCTCGTCACAGTGTCCGAGGTACCTCGTCACCGCGCCGTCATGGAAGAATACACAGGAACATGGTGCGGGTGGTGTCCTCGCGGATGGTTTGCACTTGAGAAAATGAACAGTCTTTACGGCAGTGACTTTATCGGACTTGCCTATCATTACGATGACCCCATGGCAACTATATCCCCGGCAGATTACCCCGCTGCTGTCGACGGATTCCCCTCGGCGACAATCGACCGCGGACCTGTTGTCGACCCGTATTACGGAGCTAACTTTAACAACGAATTCGGCATAGAGACCGAGTGGAAAGATGCCTGCGATGTATTCTCTCCGGCAGCCGTCAGCCTCTATGCATGGTGGGCAGATGCAGAAAAGACTTCAATCGACGCCGTATCATTCACACGTTTTGTCATGGAGGAAAATGATGTCGACTACCGCCTGTCCTACGTGCTATGTGCCGATGACCTGCACAGCACAGACGAAGAGTGGGACCAGCACAACTATTTCCCCGATTATGCATCTGAATATGTAAAATCCGAGCTTTATGAACTGTGTGAAATGCCTGCCACGATAAACGACCTGCATTTCAATGAAGTAGTGCTCATAGCTAATGAGCCCGAGGGCATAATCGGCTCGCTCCCGGAATCTACCAAACTCGACGAGACTACCGAGGACCACTATACCTTCAATATTTCCGAAGAGATAGCACCACTTATCCAAAACCCCGCCAAGCTCTTTGTAGTAGCAATGGTTGTCGACGGCACGACCGGCAAAATCATCAACGCCATCAAATCACCGGTCACTTTCGCGACAGGCATTGACACCGTAAGGAGCCACGAAAACACAAACGCTGTCGCCGTGCGTTACACCGACCTTCAGGGACGCACAGTCAAGGCTCCTGTATCAGGAATCTATGTCAAGACTGTAAAATACAGTGACGGCACAACCAAATCGGAAAAAATGTTTGTGAAATAGCCAATATATCCATCTATATCTGCAAGAAGCGGCGGCTCCGGACAACACCGGGACCGCCGCTTCGCTTTTTCCGAGTCAAGCCTTGGAAATTATGCCACAAAAATAATACCTTTGTCACATAATCGCCCATGAGTCATGCTACAGTCGCTCCAATCGCTCCGAGGCATATTTGCCATCATGATTTTCCTTCACCATTTCCCGGTGAACGGTCACGGGCTGTTTGCAGCCGGCGGTGACTGCGGGGTGGATTTTTTCATAATATTGAGCGGATTTGTCATGAGCGCGGGATATGGCTCGCGCGCCGCCGACACCGGATTTGACTATCGGCGGTATATGTGGCGCAGGATAGCCCGGCTCTATCCTCTCCATCTGCTCTGCCTGATCCTCTATCTGCTACTCTACGGATGGCGTATCGGCGCGGGCACATACGCGCGCCTTGTCCCCAACCTGTTTCTACTTCAAAGCTGGATTCCCGCCGAGTCATTCTACTTTTCGGGCAACGCGGTGTCGTGGTGTCTGAGCGACTTCATGTTTTTCTACGCTGTTTTCCCGTTTCTCGCGCGTTTTTACCATCGGGCGAGGAAATGGTTTCTCGCGACGCTACTCGCCGTCACAGGGGCTTATTTTGCGTTTATATGCCTATTGCCCGAGCGATATGTGACACCGCTCGTGTATATCTTCCCGGCTACGCGCCTTCTCGACTTCGTGATAGGGATGGTGCTGTGGAGAGTTGCGAGTTGTCAGTTTTCAGTTTTCAGTTGTTGTCAGAGGGGAGTTGTCAGAGCATGGAGGAATGTGGTGGAGATTGCTACCGTAGGGGTGACGGTGGCGGCGTGTGTGTATTTCGGTGACGTTACACCACGGCTGACGCTTGCCTCTTACTGGTGGATACCATCGGCGTTGACGATAATGGTGTTTGCCCTGCATGAAAAGACCGGAGGCGGCATCGTGAGCAAAATACTCACATGGAAACCGCTTGTGACATTCGGCTATGTGAGTTTCAGTTTCTATATGCTGCATCTGCTCGTCATAGCGTCATACAAACTGCTGCTATCATACACGGGGATGACGGAGCATCCGTGGATTGCGCTCCCTGCGGTATTCGCCGTAACAGTCGTGCTCTCATTGGTGGTATATTACCGTTTTGAGCTTCCGGTAAGCGCGAGACTAAACGGCAAAATACGGTAAATCACTCGTCAGGGTCATGTAAAGCGTTGTAAATCAGCGACGCACGTGCCGGACCGGTTATGTCGGCTATGGCGTCGATTGATGCCTCACGGAGTCGCTTTACGCTCTTAAATGTCTGAAGCAGAGCTTCTTTTGTCTTGTCGCCCACTCCCTTTATATCATCCAGTTCGCTGACTATCTGCCCCTTGCTGCGACGGTTGCGGTGATGAGTGATTCCGAAACGGTGAGCCTCGTCGCGCAGATGCTGCACCACGCGCAGCGACTCAGAATTTTTATCTATGTAAAGCGGAATGCTGTCGCCGGGGAAATAAATCTCCTCAAGACGCTTCGCGATACCCACCACGGCGATAGTGCCGCGCAGACCCATGTCGTCAAGCGCCTCCACTGCTGCACTCAGCTGCCCTTTGCCTCCATCTACCACTATCAGCTGCGGCAATTCCTCGCCCTCTTCCATAAGACGCGTGTAGCGGCGCGTGAGCACTTCTTTCATCGAGGCGAAGTCATCGGGGCCCTCCACTGTCTTGATATTGAAATGGCGATAGTCACGTTTGGCAGGTTTGGCGTTACGGAACACGACACATGACGCGACAGGATTCGTGCCCTGAATATTAGAGTTATCGAAGCACTCGATATGACGTGGCAATTCCGTAAGACGGAAGTCGGATTTCATCCGTTCAAGGGTACGCTCGACGCGCTTTTCCGGGTCATTTTTCTCCATCATCTTCAAAGAATCGACCTTGTTCTGACGGGCATTGTGTGCCGACACTTCGAGCAGCTTCATCTTGTCGCCGCGCTGCGGTATGGTATATGTAACCCCTCCCAACTCTATATCGGGCTTGAACGGCACAACCACCTCGTCATAGTCAAGCGAGAATTTCTCCTTCGCCTCCATGATGGCGTAACCGAGAATCTCCTCGACCGGCTCATCGAGACGCCTCTTGTATTCAAACGTGATGCTCCTGACAATCGCGCCGCGCCTCACGTGCATGTAATTCACATATACCTGGTCGCGGTCGTCGTCGACACCAAATACGTCAATGTCATCAAGCGTCTGACTCACGATTACGCTCTTTGACTGATACCGCTCGATAAGCTGATACTTTTCTTTGAGCAACTGCGCTTCCTCAAAACGAAGCTCGGCGGCAAGCGCCCCCATCTCTCCGCGGAGATAATCGAGAAGCTCCTGGGTGTCGCCACGGAGTATCTGCTTCACATGGTCAATCATCTCGCCATATTTCTCCTGACTTATCATGCCGGTGCAGCATCCGAGACAATTCTTGAGATGAAATTCAAGGCATAGCCTGCCCTTCCCTTTCGCGACATATTCAGGAGTAATAGCGTGGCGGCATGTGCGCACCGGATAAAGTTCCCGGATGAGATTCAGCACCGCCTTCGCCACACCTGTATTGGTGTATGGTCCGAAATATTTAGAGCCGTCCTTTATGCGGGTACGCGTCAGAAACACCCGTGGATAATGCTCTTTCGTCACCACAATCCAGGGGTAGGACTTGTCATCTTTCAGAAGCACATTGTAGTGGGGCTTGTACTCCTTTATGAGGGAGTTTTCAAGGTTCAGCGCATCCTGTTCAGTAGGCACCACGATATACTTCATGTCGACGATATTTTTCACAAGAAGCATGGTGCGGATGCTGTCGTGTGTGCGGTTGAAATATGACGAGACGCGGCGTTTGAGGTTTTTCGCCTTGCCCACATAAATCACTGTCCCGGCTGCATCATAATACAGGTAGCAGACGGGAGTGTTGGGAAGAATGGAGATTTTCTCCTTCAGTTCTTTTGATTTCTCTATCTTTGCCAATCGCGAAACGGTTAGTTCAATCAATAATTTAGTTGGCTCAACCCTGAAACGGGTTGAATAGCCACTTGATTAGCCCATATTTATGCAACCCGTTTCAGGGTTGCATCGTGTCAGGGTGTCTGCTTGCCACGGGCGCACCTTCGGCGCTGCCCGCGGTTAACGACATCTTGCCCTTTCAGGGCAAAATACTTAAGTCAGCGACATTGTCGCGATGCGATGTTACTACATTAAGGGCAAAACATGCTTTGCAGCACCGGCTTTTAACCCGTTAAGCTCTTAACCCTATAACCATCAACTTTCGCAAGTGAAAGTTGAATCAATAAACGATAAGCGATGTCACCTCGGCATCAGCCGGAAGATTCTTTCTTCCTTCAAGCTCGCTCAGCTCTACAATGAAGCTGATGTAAACCTTCTTCGGGTTCATGCTCTTCACAAGCTCATAACATGCCGCCATAGTACCGCCGGTAGCGAGCAGGTCATCGTGTATCACAACCACATCATCGGGCGTGATGGCATCGCGGTGAATCTCGATCACGTCAGTGCCGTATTCCTTCTCGAATGACGCGGTGATAGTGTCGGCAGGGAGCTTTCCTGGCTTACGCGCGGGCACAAATCCGGCACCAATCTCATAAGCAAGAATCGCGCCACCGATAAATCCGCGTGATTCGATACCCACCACCTTAGTAACACCCTTCGAGCGATAAAGTTGTGCCAGGTCCCAACCTACGATATGCATTGCACGTGCATCCTTGAACATTGTGGTAAGATCCCTGAATATGATACCCTTCTTCGGGAAATCAACCACATCTCTGATTTTAGACTTGATATATTCCATAAACATTCGGTTAATTAGTTGTATTCTATTGAGTTATTTCTGTTCCACGTGAAACAATCATCTTCCCATCAACAGGAGGAGCACATTAATGTCGCTGGGGGAAATTCCGGGGATACGGCTTGCCTGCGCAACTGTCACGGGACGTATCTTTTCAAGCTTCTGCCGTGCCTCAGTCGACAACGATTTCATGGAGGCATAATCGATAGTCGAGGGCAAACGCAGCTCCTCAAGACGATGAATCTTGTCGGCGACAAGTTTTTCCCTGTCGATATAACCCTGATACTTTATCAGAATTTCAGCAGCCTCAATTATTTCATCGCGCCGGGTCTCTTCCAGCTTCTCCACCTCATGACGCAACGCGTCGATGTAAGGGACGAGAGACATAATGGTAATCTGCGGGCGAAGGATAAGGTCTACCAGCTTTACACCCTGTTTTAGGGGCGAGGTTCCCAGAGTCTCAAGTGCGTCATTTATCAATGCCGGCTTAAGCGAGAAACTACGGGCAAACTCGATAAGACGGTCACGCTGCTCACGCTTCGAGACCATCAACGCATAACGCTCGTCATCGACAAGTCCCAATTCGTGTCCGCGTGGGGTGAGTCGCATATCGGCATCATCCTGACGAAGCAAGATACGGTACTCTGCACGCGATGTAAACATACGGTAAGGTTCATCAACGCCCTTAGTCACGAGGTCGTCGATAAGCACACCGATATACGCTTCGTCACGCGACAGCACAAGCTGCTCAAGACCGAGTGCCTTCGCGGCAGCATTAGCACCCGCGACAAGCCCCTGCCCTGCCGCCTCCTCGTAACCGGTAGTACCGTTGACCTGACCTGCGAAAAAGAGCCCGTCCACCATCTTTGTCTCAAGAGTATGATTCAACTGTGTCGGGTCAAAAAAGTCGTATTCTATGGCATAACCGGGACGGTAAATCTGCACATCGGAGAGCGCAGGCACCGTCGAAAGCGCCCTTACCTGGATGTCGAGCGGAAGCGAAGAAGAGAAACCGTTAAGATAAAATTCCTGCGTGTCCTCACCTTCCGGTTCAAGGAAAAGCTGATGTTCGTCTTTATCAGCAAACGTGACAATCTTCGTCTCTATACTCGGACAGTAACGAGGTCCTATGCTTTTTATCTGACCATTGTAAAGCGGAGAATCGGGCAAACCCTCACGGAGGATGTCGTGGGTAGCGGGATTAGTGTAGACAGTATAACATTTACGCTGACGAAGCTCACGCCTTACATCGGGAAGATAGCTGAACTTGTGGAAGTCATTCTCTCCCTCCTGTGGAGAAGTAAGCTCCCACTTCACGCTTCTGCCATCGATGCGTACGGGTGTACCTGTCTTCATACGCGCGGTGACAAATCCAAACTCGGCAAGTTGCTCCGTTATACCATGGGATGCCGGTTCCGAAACCCTTCCACCTTCTACCTGCGCACGACCCACATGCATCAATCCGTTAAGGAATGTACCGGCGGTAAGCACCACGACGCGGGCATTAAATTTCACGCCGAGTACCGTGACAACACCCTTCACCTCATTTCCCTCCAGTATCAGCGAAGCCACCGAATCCTGCCACATACAAAGCCCGGGGGTGTTTTCAAGAATCCTGCGCCACTCTCCGCTGAACTTCATGCGGTCGCTCTGGGCTCGCGGGCTCCACATTGCCGGACCCTTTGAACGGTTAAGCATACGGAACTGTATCGCCGTACGGTCGGTCACGACACCCATCATACCGCCAAGCGCATCAATTTCGCGCACAATCTGCCCTTTTGCAATACCGCCTACAGCGGGATTACAGCTCATCTGGGCAATCTTATTCATGTCCATAGTGATAAGGAGAGTCGACGCACCGCGGCGCGCCGAAGCGACCGCAGCCTCACAGCCGGCGTGTCCCGCTCCAATCACTATCACATCATAATCAAATTTCATATTCGTTTTTTCCTGTCAATATTATGCTTTTCCCTTTAGCTCGCGGAGCAATTCAAGAGCACGGTTTTCATGATGCTCCATTATCTCACGTTCACCGGGTCCTTTGTCATTAATGCCGCAGAGATGCAACACGCCGTGTATAATCACACGGTGCAGTTCGTCGGCGTAATCCACCCCAAGCTGCTCCGCATTGCTCGCCACAGTGTCAAGTGAGATAAACATGTCACCGCTGATAAGCTTGCGCCGTGAGTAGTCAAACGTAATTATGTCGGTATAATAATCGTGTTGCAAAAACTCACGGTTAACCTCGATTATACGCTCGTCATCACAAAAGATGTAGACCAACGCACCGATAATACGGTCATGTTCGGCAGCCACCGCAACAATCCACCGCTCAAGCAGCGGGCGGTCAATAGCGGGCATTTCCGTATTTTGAATTTCCCAGTCAATACTGCTCATATCTGTATTTTTCCAAAATTGCGATATACAAAAATAGCTATTTTCATTCAGTCAACTCTCACCGTCAATGAAAAAATATGTAGGCGGCAACAATGCCGGCAATGGAGCCGACAACATCGGCAAGCAGGGCGTAAGGCACCGCATAGCGGGTCTTGACTACACCCACGCTACCGAAGTAGACGGCAAGGATGTAGAATGTAGTGTCCGTACTGCCCTGGATTGCCGCCGATACACGCGACACAAAAGCATCGGCGCCATAAGTGCTCATGAGGTCAACCATCATGCCACGGCTACCTGAACCGCTCAACGGCTTCATGAGCGCGGTAGGCAGCGCAGCAACCCATTCGGCATCAATTCCGATAAATGTAAAACATGACTCCATGCAGCGCGTAATCACATCCATCGCCCCGGAAGCGCGGAACATACCGATCGCCACAAGTATAGCCACAAGATACGGGATAATCATTACGGCAGTCTTGAACCCCTCTTTGGCACCCTCTATAAAAGAGTCATACACATTAATACGTTTCTTAAGCCCTGCGCCCAAAAACATCACTATTACGCTGAAGAGCAAAATGTTAGCCACAAATGAAGAATATATCTCCACCTTCTCTTTAGGCAATGATGAAAAGAACCACACAATACCCCCGACAATCAGCGCAAGACCGCCGAGCCATATAAGCAACACTTTGTCTTTCAGACTAATACCTTGTTTAAGACACATTGCCACAATGCCGACAAAGGTAGCGATGAAGGTGGCGAGCAGAATGGGCAGAAATACATCAGTCGGATTTTCAGCACCCGCCTGTGCACGATACATCATAATTCCGATAGGGATAAAACAAAGCCCCGATGCATTCAATATCAGAAACATGAGCATGGCATCGGTGGCGGTATCCTTCTTATCATTAAGCGACTGCATCTCCTGCATGGCTTTCAGACCGAGAGGCGTGGCGGCATTGTCAAGCCCGAGCATGTTAGCCGACACATTCATGAAAATGGAGCCCATAGCAGGATGTCCCTTCGGTATGCCGGGAAATAGACGACTGAACAGCGGGCTTATAAGACGACCGAAAAATTGTATCACCCCGGCGCGCTCACCGATTTTCATCAGTCCGAGCCAAAGTGACAGGATGCCGGTCAAGCCGAGCGCAATTTCAAAAGCGGTCGCCGCCGAACTGAATGAAGCGCTCATGATTGCACTCCATATACCAAGGTCTCCATAAATTATAGTCTTTCCGAGTGCCACCAAAAAAGCGACGAAAAAGAAAGCCATCCAGATGTAGTTAAGAGCCATAGCAAGAGTTTTTACAAATTTAATTCAATTTTTTCAAGCCACCAATTTTTCTGAGACGCTGACAAATCGCGCAAAAATCACCACAACTCGCTATCATTCCACAATTTATCATCATTTAAACCCCGCTGAGAATCAAATATTCACAACTTTCACGGATATTTACCCGCAATTTCCAATTCTCCGAGGGTTAAAAAGGCGACCTCTCCCCTACCCCACTCTCATGATTTTTATCTACATTTGCAAAAAGAAAAAAATCATGCCATGACCGAGCAGTGGAAGCAAAATCTCAACGAAGTCGCAAGGGAGGAAAAAGTGAGTGTGCTCTCTCACTTTTTCAAAACCGGAAAAGGTGAGTATGGAGAAGGCGACATATTCATCGGCATCACTGTGCCCGACAACCGGAAGGTGGCACGACGCTACCACGATGCTCCTGCGGGAGCCGTCACGCAGATGCTCTACTCGCCGATACATGAATACCGGCTGTCGGCGCTGCTCGCCCTGGTCGAGTCATTCAAGAAATCTAAACGCAACGAAGAGCGTCAACGCGAAATCGTCAACTTGTATCTCGCCAACCTCACTCGTGCTAACAACTGGGACCTCATCGACCTCTCCGCGCCATACATTCTCGGCGAATGGCTCTTTAGCCATCCGGGCGAACTCGAAATCATCCACCGACTGTCGGACTCAGAAAATCTGTGGGAACAACGTGCGGCAATCGTAGCGACAATGACGTTGATACGACACGGCATCTATGACCCGACATTCGCCATCTCCGAAAAGTATCTCAGCCATCCCCATCCCCTCATCCACAAGGCTACGGGATGGATGTTGCGCGAAGCCGGGAAATACGGATGTGCCGACGGACTCGCGGCATTTCTCGACCGGCACGCCGCGGCTATGCCACGCACGATGCTCCGATATGCCATCGAACGCCTCTCGTCTGAACAACGAAAATATTATATGTCCATAAGATAAACCTGACCGCCATGAGACACATCTCAGCGACAATAATCACCTTTAATGAGGAACACCGCATCAAGGCATGTCTTGCCTCGCTTGACGGCATCGCCGACGAAATAATAGTCGTGGATTCATTTTCAACCGACCGCACGGCAGAGATATGTATCGAGCACGGCTGCAAAGTAGTGAGACGCGAATTTACCGGTTACGGCGCACAACGTCAGTTTGCCACATCGCTCACCACCCACAGCTATGTGCTCTCGATAGATGCCGACGAAGTATTGTCGCCCGCGCTCCGGTCGACTATACAACACCTGAAAGAGACCGGATTTGACCACAGGGTCTACCGTATGTCACGCCTCAACTTTTATTGCGGACAGCCTGTGAGACACTGCGGCTGGTATCCCGACATACAGATAAGGCTTTTCGACAAGCGATATGCCAACTGGAATCTGCGCGACGTATCGGAACGCGTCATCTTCCCCGATTCACTGCGTCCCGAGATGCTTGACGGCGACATACTGCATTACCGCTGTACAACCCCGGAAGAATACCGGCAGGTACAGACACGCCACGCAGCAATAACGGGAAAAGTGCTTTCGGCACACCACGACTCCATCTCTCCTGTCACGCCCTATATAAAAGGTGTCACGGCGTTTCTTGACTGCTATCTGAACAAGGGTGCTATACTTGACGGTGCAGAGGGACGCGCCATAAGCCGCGAACAATACCGCATGGCATATCTTGCCTACAATCTTGCGCGCCGCGCCTTGAAAAAAGCCCGTTGAAACGATTCATTTTTCGTGAAAGATTTTTTATTTTTGCATAATAACACTTTTCGACATGCTAAAATACAATCTCAAAATAAGCTCACGATTTGAACATCTGCGCCAACATATCGCTTCAATCCTGAAAAACAACGTTCCGCCGGAAGCGGAGCCGATTTACATGGACCGCAATACCGTGTATCGCCTGACGATTGACAAGACACCGATTGTGATAAAATCATTCCAGGTGCCTAATCTTATCGACTCCTACATGCAGACGGTAGTGGGCAAAAGTAAGTCGCATCTCTCCTATCTCAACGCAAAAAGGCTGCAGCAACTTGGATTCCGTACTCCCTCGCCTGTAGCATACGGCGAGGTACTCAACGGCAACCGCCTTCTGCGCAGCTACTACATGACCGAGTTTATAAGCGGAGGTGACATGCGCGGATGGGAAAACAATCCCGACAACGAGCCGTTGCTTCGTGCCTTTGCAGCAGAGATGGCAAGAATGCATAACGCGGGAATACTCCATCGCGATTTCTCACCCGGCAATATACTTTTCACCGGCACTCCGGCACTTGGATTCAACTTCTATCACATCGACCTTAACCGTATGACATTTGATGTCAAGTCGCGTCAGAAACTGCTCTCGATGTTCGGTCGGCTGTCAACATCGCGAGATGCGATAAAGAGACTTGCCGGCTATTATGCAGAGGCAGCCGGTGACCCGTCGCTTGCCGATGACGCCCTCAAAGCCTACGACGAATACATCCGCCAGCACTAACCACGCGCCGCAATACTTTCCGCAACTCCGTTCATCGTCATGCAATGAGCGCGCGTAAGCGTTTTGCTGTCGGTTGGCGGTACTGTGACAATCAACATCCTACCCTCTTCGCAGAGGGCGAAATCAGAGCCGGAAGGCTTGTAGCGCTCACCGATAGCATCGGGAATGATTAGGATGATTCTTCCGCCCGCGTCTTCAGCTTCCGCGCGTATAGCCTTTTCAGCCGGTGATATGAATGGCGACACAAGCACACCCCGGTTGGCTGCCGTATAGAGCCACAGGTCACGATTGCGCCTGCGAACCTCGGGAGTATCGGCACGGTGCACAATCACCTGCTCTTTGAACGGGCACTCCAATAACTGAAAATTGCCGTAAGCGCGATAGCTCTTATCTCCGATTTGTAGCGCGTTAATACGCCTGAAATACCCTGGATTAGCCCTCCTCACCGCCAGGCGCCTCGGATTCTCCCGCAGGTAGCGGCAGACTATTTCAAATTGATGCCTGTTAGTGATTATCCTGTCATGAAACCCCTCAGAGAAAACCATTAAATCAGGCTTTTGCAGCAACTTTCTGATTCTTGATGTACACGCAGCTTTTATCGCCTGAATAATATCCCCAAAATGACGCTCGATTGGCATCGTAACATTGATGAGAATATGTAAATGATCAGGCATTATGACCCAGTAAATCATTTTCAACTCCGGATTATGTAACGGTGTTGCTTCTATCTGCTCCCTTATGATAAGCCCCAAAGAATAAAGCTCAATAAACGCATTGTCTACGGTTGTGAAGTTCAGATGACCGAAATCCGGACAAGCGGGGCTTTTACAGATAGTGACCATGTAAACCGCCCGGTCATAATAATTATGCCATATTGCCCTGCGAAGCTGGCTATGGATTGTCTCTTTATAATAAGCTGGCTTTGCTTTCATTGTCTTTTTTTAGTTATCGGTCGAGCTCGACCGATAACAGTTAATGCTTAAGGTAATGCTAAGGGTGGAGGGGATGGGCGCCCCAGGTGGAGCGGTCGAGGTTGCGGTAGGAGATTGCCTCGCTGACATGGGCGGGAAGGATTGAGGCGGATCCGGCAAGGTCGGCGATGGTGCGCGACACTTTCAAAATGCGGTCATACGCCCTTGCCGACATGTCGAAACGCTTCATGGCAAATTCCAGCATCTGCATACACTCCTTGTCGAGACGGGCATGAACCGACAGCAACCGGGAGTTCATCTGAGCGTTGCAATGGACAGTGCGCTCGCCGACAAAACGCGCCGTCTGGATAGCGCGCGCCTTAATCACTCGCTCACGTATTGCCGCGCTCCCCTCTCCCTCCTTCATCGAAGAAAGCTCCTCAAACGCCACAGGCATTATCTCCACCTGCAAGTCGATGCGGTCCATCAGGGGACCGGATATACGGTTCAGGTATTTGCTTACCTGTCCCGGCATACATGTACACTCTTTCGTAGGATGATTATAGTAGCCGCACGGGCAAGGATTCATCGAAGCCACAAGCATGAATCCGGCGGGATAATCAATCGAATAACGGGCACGGGAAATGCTGATATGGCGATCCTCCATCGGCTGTCGCATCACCTCCAGCACACTCCTTGGGAACTCGGGAAACTCATCAAGAAACAGCACCCCGTTATGAGCCAGTGAAATTTCCCCCGGCATGGGATTGCTGCCCCCGCCGACAAGCGCGACAGCACAAGTATATGAATATGTGGCGGCGTAATTTAAGCGATAATTGCCTATATTCCAATGGCGTATCTCTGCTGTATTCGCAAATATGATACAGTTAGATAAGCAAAGAACTATAGTTAATAATGTATTTCGCAGTCTCATCTACCTAATCATAAAACTAATTACACATAAGATTAATGCTCCTATAGCTACCCATTTCCAGACAGTAGAACCTCCTTTATTTATGGCTTCACTCAACTGCCGTTCCAACTCTTTAGCACGTTCCCTTGCCTGAGCCAGTTCCTTCAGGGATTCGGTGTTCTGTGTGGTGATCCGTTCAAGGTTCTTCTGGAGTTGGGCATTAGATTCCTGCATTTTGGAGAGGTTCTTTCCCATTTCCTCCTGCTGTTTTCTATGCTGCTCCTGAAGTTTGACCTGATTTTCATTGAGCGTTTTTAGTTGGCCTTGCAGAGTTTGGTTTTGCTTTTGCGCTGCCTCCATCTGCTCATTGTGCCTCTTGGTTGCCTCCCTTTGAGCTTCAGTCAGTTCTTTTAACTTATCCTGCAACTCTTTATTTTGTTTCTGAGCTGCCTGAACTTGCTCATTATGTTTCTTGGTCGCCTCCTGTTGTGCTTCAGCGGCCTTCTTTTGAGTCTCAGTAAGCGTTTTAAGTTTCTTCTGAAGCTCCTTATTCTGCTTCTGACCGGCTTCAAGTTGATCTTTGAACTGCTTCCTTATCTGCTCGGTCAGGACAGCCCTTGAACGAGTTTTCTTCTCATTGACGGTTTCAACCATTTCTGAGAAATATTGACCAAGCCCATTAGGAGTAGGAGCGGCTTTATCTACCAGTTGTTTGATAAAAAGCTTCTCTTCAACATGACCGATGGCTCCTATGGTTGGGGTTGCCAGATTAACGATAGCCTCCAACACAGTCAAGTCATCAAGCTTTTCAATTCCACCGCCGCCACCTCTTATAATAGCAATAACATCGAAGCCATCACTGTCTATCTTACGCAAGAGTCCTATCAGTTCCGGGACATTGGAGAAGTTGGCTCTGTATTCTTCAAAGTCAATGGCTGATTTTGCCGCGTTGATACCTGCTTCGAAATCGCTCAATGTTATGGATGTTGCGGCAAATACAAGAGCTACCTTCGGACGGTTATCTGTAAAGAGTAGCCCTTCTAATATGGAATCTACATTCTTGAAGCCAACGGTAGCTTTCTTCTGACGCAATTCCATTCGCTTAATCTCAGCTTCATCGATAGCCTGTTCTTTGACTATTTCTATTCTGCTGACTTTAAGGATTATCTGGATATAACCCTTGCTTGATATGGAACGATTTAACACGCCTCCCACACTCACTAGATTACCATTTTTCAGGTTTTCTCGTTGTTGGTGGGTTATCTGGAGTGTGAGTTCTTCCTGACTATCTTCATCCCTGAGAGTATCGTAGCAATATGACCAGTTTCCCTGTTTGGGATTAGCGAGATATACACCACGAAGATACACCACCTGAGCGTTCACTGATTGTTTGGCTAAGATGGAGTTGAAAATGCCTATAATCTCAGAAGGTTTATAAACCGTCTGTGGCACTCCTTGATATTGTGGCACTATCTCGTTCATAATACTTTTCTTATTGCGTCTGCTGAAAGAAAAACGCAGAAGTTTAACGGCAAAGCGGGATCCATTGGTATATCGCGGTCATTGTTATTGCCTCCAGTCATCATTCCAACGACCTTGTTGTCTATCAAGACCGGGCTACCACTACATCCCGATTTTAGATTGATACTGGACAGACCACCAAAATAGTTGCCTTCCTTATAATCGTTTACTTCAACCTCACATTCGACATATTTCACTCCCAGCTCTTTGAGACTATTGCTTTTAAGAACCATTCCAGATACTATATCACCGGTAAATAGTTCTAAATCGCCATATTCCTTGTTGACATCAAATACGGCGAGGTCATAGCAATAGGGATTAACCCTGTTGTCTTCATAGAAAACGGGATTTGTTAGATTTAGCCATGTCCCATTTATGTAGATACGAGGATTTTCACTATCCGTTATTACATGGCCTGAAGTGATGAAGTAGTGGCTAATAAAAAAGCCACATCCTCCATTATTGTTTGATGTATGTATGGGAATTACGGTCATAGTTCATCAATGGGATTGGAATATTGCCTTTCGTGTTTTGTCTTTCCAATAGACAATCCACCGATAACAGTTGCACCGGACGCTTCAAGCAAACATTTATATCTTTCCATCGAAGCTCCAGAGGTAATGACATCATCAAAGAGGATTACATACTTATCTTTGAAGAAACTCTGTTCATATTCAACCTCTGGGGGAATTGAATGTCCGGTATTATTTGTAGGGTCGTTCTTTGAAATGCCTTCCTTTGTTATCGTCATATGGAGATACCCATTATACATATCCAGTTCATTGCAAATACGTTCCATTATATCCGCGTAGCGTCTATCACTTACAATTCTTGTGGATGCAAGGACAGGCACTATGGTCAATTTGGGTACCTTGTTCCCAAAATAATGACGTAGCACTTTACACAGTTTAGGCAATACAATATCAACGGAATTCCGATGTCTCCGCATAATTTCTTCTGTGGGTTGGTAGTTATGCGGTTTAGCTTTGAAATCCCAGATAAGATTTCGTATATTCCATTCGCTCTCAGAAGCATCCCAATCACAGGTCGTTGGATAGTAGTTATACAACGAGAAATACTCAATGGTAGAACGACGAGGCTGAGGCCAAGATGAAACACAAGATTTTAAGTCTCGGATTTCCTGCTTTTTGCGTTCCTCCTGTAATCGCTTTTGTTCAGCCTCCCTTGCTTGCCGTTCTCGTTCTTCCTGAATACGTCTTTTTTCAGCTTCTTCAGCGGCTTTCTTATCATCAATCTTCTTTTGCTCGGCATCAATAATTGATTGCATTTCCTCCTTGGAATAATCTTTCCGGAGAGAAACATAGACAATTAAGTTTGCGCTGTCAATGTTTCCAATTATCTCAGATGCAAACGATTTCAGTTGGTTGTTGGTTGTAATTAAATCTACAACTATTATAATCTTTTTTGAAGTATCTTGACTTAGGATATATCCAAACCTTTCGTATTCAGGGATAGCATCATCCTGTAGTATTGAACGAAGATATAGAAAATGTGAAGACTTGTGATATATTTCCCATCGATCATCAGTATCGGCAAAAACGACTACCGGTGAATAATCTTCAAAATTTAATGAGCATATAAAGTCTTTAATTTTATCATATACTTGTGTCCTAAAAGTAGTTCGGCCTGATTCTAAAGATTCGTTATCAACGTTATCGAGCGAATATCTGGGACATAATGTATAGTCCAAATCTGCGCTACAAAATGAACTAATAAAGAATTGCCAGATTTTGAAATTTATATCTGGAGTCTTGAAATTTGAAGCTTCATCACAAATCTCGCCTTCGAATGGGAACTCATAGGTATAGCAACCCCATGACAGCTTTAATTCATCCCTCAGATTACGGACGAATTTGCAAAAATCAAGTTGTTTCTTTCGCCACTCGGATAAGGCCTGCAACCGTCGGATGAGATTCTTTGCTTGAATGAAATCCGTATAGTATTTAACGAAAGACTTACCTTTAAGTGGAGCCGGTTCTCCCGAAATTAAAATAGGAGAGGTTGTAGGATGGGGGTCTGCTTTTACTGGATTACTATCAAGAATCAATTTAGAGCCAAGAGGATATAATGTCTTTATTTCTTCAACCTTAGAATATAAATCTTGATATTTCTTTACTTCTGTTATATTGTTAATACAGAGATATTGAGTGGTCAGCTTAATTGCCGATTTTCGAAGAATTTCATCTTGCCTTTTTTGCTCTTGTTCAATTTCCCACCGACTCTTTCGAGGTGTAGAACTAAATATGGACGAAACAAAAATACTAGATACCGGTTTGGGAAATGGCCATAGGCATCGAGAATTAACTGATTCAATATAATACTTTGTCCCTATAGGATATGAGGATTCAATAAGCTTGTATTCATCTTCAATTTTCTTTCTGGCGAATCTGTGAAACTTCAAGATTGTCGATGACGACATTAGATATACATAATCGTCATTTGCTTTATTTTCAGATTGAAGAAAGTCATCAGCATAATGCGCCAATGCTTTATACGGAGCGACATCTACCATATACTTGCAAAAGGCATCCAATTCTACTAAATGAGTCATAAAATATTCCATTCCATCATCAGAAGTGAAATCGTTATGAAACTTTTTGTAGTAGTATTGTCTCGGATATTTGTCAAGAATGTTTTTCTTGAAATCTGAGACGAGTTTATCATGCCGGATTTGAGCTTGTATCGTTGCTTCCTCCTGTGCAAGTGTTGTTTTGTTAGCTAATAAATTCGTTTTATCTGCTTTAGATAATCTGTCCGGATTAAGTCTCTTATCTTTACAATATTTTTTAAAAGCATGAGGAAAGCTGAGTTTTAAGAATGCCACATTATCAGCTAAAACACGTTCTTCACCAAAGAGCCTAGAACTCTCCCTGATTATACTAATGTTTTCAACAATAAATTTCTTTTGGGAATAGGTGAATTTTTGAGGCAGTTTGCCCTTAAACAGAGACCGTGCTTTTTTGCTGTTTAATAGCTTATACGATTCGTAGATTTTATCCTTTGTGGATTTCTCAGTAATGAAAGCTATATTTGACTCTGAATATATAGTTGGTTTAGTTATGAACGTTTCGATGGCATTACGGCACTCATTGTAGATTTCATTAAATGAATCTACAACATCAGAATTTATCCGTTCGAGTATAAAATCGAAAAAGAACATATTATCGGATTAAAGTCAGTATTTCATCAGGTCTGACAATCGCATGGGAATAACCGGAGCGAAGTAGTTCTCCCTTCTCCTTAGTTCCCCAGAAGCAAGCAACACTTTCGATACCGGCTGCATTCGAGGCTTGTATGTCGATA
>ENA-UOJE01001518-UOJE01001518.1-human-gut-metagenome-genome-assembly--contig:-C23-NODE-1518-length-20446-cov-33.901819_pt1 | contig 20446 bp, 17 predicted proteins | sample MGYA00242341_ERZ723888 | MGnify/ENA metagenome assembly ERZ723888 | reverse complement strand
AAGGGAACAGAATAGTTCATGCGCTCCACGGAAATGTGGTAATTTGGTCCCACCGCATCTCGGCCCCGCTGCACACCAGATGGAAAAGCGTGGAGTGGAAACCTTTCTCGGCAACCTGAACCGGGACATTCGAGCCGCCAACAGCCTGATGCAGTCCATCCGCAGCGCCATCCGTGGGCTGCAACGCTGGATCGCAGACCTGAACGAAAAGAAGCAGCTTCTTCTGGACGCTCTGGAAAAGGCGAAAGAGCCAACGCTGTCCGACCTGCTGGTGGACTACTTCAATCTCCGCAACGAGCAGCGCAGCGATTGGTCTGGCAAGGCAAAACTGAAATGCACTGTTCGGGACTTTGAGGAAGTCAAACGGGCGGTGGACTATCTGAAAGCCCATTCTCTGAACACCATCGAGGATCTGGATACTGCAATTTCTAACCTGAACCAGACCGCTGCTCCTCTCCGCAGGCAGTTGAAGCAGAACGAAAACCGTATGCGGGCAATCACCCAGATCAAGGACGCTGCTGCCGTCCATGCCAAGCTGAAGCCCATCCATGACACCTTTATCAAGAAAAACTTCAAGCTGACCAAGGACGCTTACGCCGCCCAGCACAAAGAGGAGCTGGACACCTTCAACAAAGCTGTCCGCACCCTGATGAAGCTGAACGGCAGCACAGCAGTGGATTTTTCGGCATTGGATGCCGAATTTTCTGCGCTGCAATCTGGCAGCGCAGAACTGCGTACCAAACTGGAAACCTTGCAGCCGGACATCTCCGCACTGAAAAATATCCGCAAGTATATCGACATGGTGCTGAATAAGCAGCAGCTTTCCGCACCGGGCGGCAAGACCTCGGAGAAGGAATCGGTGCTGAAAAAGCTGGAAGAAGCCAAGGAAGCACAGTCTGTAATGAAAACGGAAGCGAAAAATCACACACAGGAGCTTTAAGGAGGGAGCAACATGACCTACACCCAAGCCCAGATCGACAAGGCCAATGCGGTGGATCTGGGAAAATTTCTCCGGGCGCAGGGCGAAACGCTGGTGCGTAGCGGAAAAGAGTACCGCTGGAAAGCCCACGACAGCCTGACTGTCCGTGGAAACAAATGGTTCCGGCACAGCCAGAGCAAGGACGGTTTCCCGGTGGATTTCGTGATGGAATTTTACGGCAAGTCCTTCACTGAAGCGGTGCAGATGCTGACCGGAGAGCCGGGCGAAGCTCAGCCGGAGGCTGACCCCGCCCCCTCTCCGGCGTTTTGCTTGCCGCTGCGGAACGTCACCAACGCCAACATCCTGAACTATCTGACACAGGAACGGAAACTCAGTCCCTCGCTGGTGAACTTCTTCATCGCCGCCGGAGATATTTATGAGGACGCCGCCCACCACAACGTGGTCTTTGTGGGGCGGGATGCAGACGGGCATCCCCGCTACGCAAGCAGCCGTGGGATTCGGGAAAAGTTTCGGCAGGATGCAGCCGGTGCAGAAAAGGCATTTGGCTTTGCCCATCGCGGCACCGACAAGCAGTTGCTGGTCTTTGAAGCGCCCATCGACCTGCTGTCCTTCATCGAACTGTTCCCGAAAAACTGGCAGCAGCACAATTATCTGTCGCTGGGCGGGGTGTCGGGCAAGGCACTGCGGCAATTTCTTTCTGAACGCCCGGACGTGGAGCGGGTGTTCCTCTGTCTGGATGCTGACAAAGCCGGAGAGGATGCCTGCAAGCGTCTGGCTGCTCTGCTGCCGGACACCGTGAGCGTGACCCGCATCCAGCCCTGCATGAAGGACTGGAACGATGTTCTGGTGCACCGGGCAGAGATTCCGAACCGCAATTATTTCAAAAGCATCGTGCTGAAAGAGCCATCAAAACCGGAAACGGTGAAGATCATCCGCATGAGCGACGTAGAGCTGACCCCGGTGGACTGGCTCTGGAAACCGTATCTGCCATTTGGGAAACTAAGCGTGCTGCAGGGCAATCCGGGCGAGGGCAAGACCTACTTTGCTATGCATCTTGCCGCCGCCTGTACCAACGGAAAATTGCTGCCCAACATGGAGCGCATGGAACCCTTCAACGTGATCTACCAGACCGCAGAGGACGGTCTGGGCGATACGGTCAAGCCCCGCCTGATCGAAGCGGGTGCAGACCTTGACCGGGTGCTGGTCATTGATGACAGCGATGTGCAGCTGACGCTCTCCGATGAACGAATTGAAAAAGCCATTATCGAGAACAACGCCCGACTGGTCATCATCGACCCGATCCAGGCGTATCTCGGTGCCGATGTGGACATGAACCGGGCAAACGAAGTGCGCCCCATCTTCATGCGGCTGGGACAGGTAGCGCAGCGAACAGGCTGCGCTATTTTGCTGATTGGGCATCTGAACAAGGCCGCCGGAATGCAGAGCTTACAGCGAGGTCTCGGCTCCATCGACATTGCCGCCGCCGTGCGCAGCGTCATGTTCATCGGCAAGTTGAAGCACGACCCGACCATGCGCATCCTGACCCATGAGAAAAGTTCCCTTGCTCCGCTGGGCGTGTCGCTGGCGTTCTCTCTGGGGGACGAGGGCGGCTTCCGCTGGGTCGGCGAGTACGACATTACCGCAGACGAAATGTTGTCCGGCGTTGAGCCGCAGCGGGAAACCAAGACCCAGCAAGCCAAAGACCTGATCTGCGCCCTGCTTGCCGGAGGAAAGCAGGTGCTCAGCGAGGACATCGACAAGGCGGCTCTGGAAAGGGGCATCCCCGGCAGAACCGTCCGGGATGCCAAACGGGAACTGGGCGATGCCCTGAAAAGCAAGATCGTGGAAGGCCGCAAAAAGGTCTTTTGGATGGAATAAGCCATTTGACTGGCAGAAAATTTTGGCTGGCAAGAAAATCATGGTACACCCACAGTTGCCAGTCTGCCAGCCAAATTCAGAAAATGACGATAAAAGGAGAAAATCAATGGAAAATCAGAATTCGAGTTATTCGGTACAGATTGGCAAGACCACTTTTATTGTGTGTGTGAAGCAGTCCGAAACCGCCAAAAAGCCGATTGAAAAGATGTTCAAGGATATGTGCAGACATGAGGTCACAAGGGGCTTCCTTGCGGACAACCTGATGAATTTAGAAAAATTACCGAAAACCTCTTGACGAAGTCCAGCCCGAGGGAACAGGCTATCGGGCGCGGACGCGCTTTGCAAAGTTCTTCAACCTCCCGGAGCTGATGAACCTTTTCAAGGAAGTTGCGGACATCAAGACGGCTGACCAGCTGAATCTGCCCCGACCGACCGCGCACTACGAAACGGTGGTGGTGAAGCCGTCTGCCTATCAGCAGGAAATGGTGCAGGCGCTTTCGGAGCGGGCGGCAGCAGTTCACAGCGGCGCGGTCGAGCCGAGCGTGGACAACATGCTGCGTATCACCTCAGACGGGCGGAAGTTAGGGCTTGACCAGCGGCTGATGAATCCGTTTCTGCCGGATGATCCGGGCAGCAAGGTCAACGCCTGCGTCCAAAACATTGTCCGCATCTGGCGCGAAGGAGCGGCGGAAAAGCTGACACAGCTGGTTTTCTGCGACCCGTCCACCCCGCGCGGCAAGGCGGCTTCGGAGAAGGAAACAGCGGATGCAGACACGCTTCTGGCGGATGAAACGGGCAGCGAGAACTTCAACGTGTATGATGACATTCGTGCTAAACTGATTGCGCAGGGCATCCCGAAGGAGCAGATTACCTTTATCCACGAAGCGAACACGGAAGTGCGGAAGAAGGAGCTTTTCGCGAAGGTACGCAGCGGGCAGGTGCGCGTCCTGATGGGCAGCACGGCGAAAATGGGCGCGGGAACAAACGTTCAGGATCGTCTTGCCGCGTTGCACGACCTTGACTGCCCGTGGCGGCCGGGGGATTTGGAGCAGCGCGCAGGGCGAATCGTCCGTCAGGGCAACCGGAACAAGGACGTGTACATCTACCGCTACGTCACAGAGGCGACGTTTGACGCTTATCTGTGGCAGACGGTAGAGAACAAGCAGAAGTTTATTTCTCAGATTATGACCAGCAAGAGTCCCGTCCGCTCCTGCGATGACGTGGACGAAACGGCGCTGTCCTATGCAGAAATCAAGGCGCTGTGTGCCGGCGACCCGCGCATCAGGGGAAAAATGGATTTGGATGTGGACGTGGCACGGCTGCGGTTGATGAAGGCCGATCACCAAAGCCAGCAGTATCGGCTGGAAGATCAGCTGCTGAAAGTTTTTCCGCGGCAGCTGGAGCAGGATACACAGCTGCTGGAAGGTTTTGCGCAGGATAAGGCGACGCTGGCGGCGAATCCCGAACCCGAAGCGGAGTTCGGCGGGCTGACCGTTCGCGGAAGTTTCATTGAAGAGAAGGAAACGGCGGGCAAAGCCATTCTTGCTGCGTGCAAGGAAGCCGCGCAGGTGAATCCGGTGGAGTTTGGCGCTTATCGCGGGCTGACCATGAGCGTCCAGTTCGATTCGTTTGCCAATAAATTCAGACTCACCCTGCGCGGTGCAGTTTCGCATGTCATGGAAGTCGGCAGCGACGCAAGGGGTAACATCACCCGCTTAACGAACCTGATTCAGACGCTTCCTGACCGAATGACGAAGGTGCAAGCGCGCCTTGATGCGACAAAGCAGCAGATGGCAGCGGCAAAAGCGGAGCTGGGCAAGCCCTTTCCGCAGGAGGAAGAGCTGAAAACCAAAAGCGCAAGACTGGCGGAACTGGATGCAGAATTGAACATGGATCAGCGCCCTGTCAGCCGAGAAAAGAGCGCAGAACAGGAACGATAATCCGAAAAAGGAGGACAAAATGGACACAATTGCAATGACAGCTGTCTACCCGCACGATGCGGCATATGCCCGCGCGCACGGCGAACTGGCGGAGTACCGGAATGCGCGCCGAAGCAATATCGCCTGCAAGAATGCCCTCGAGGAAGCGATTGCGAAGCATTTCGACGGGATGCACTTGGACGAAGCGTGTGTCAAGGAGGTGCTTGACCAATACGGCAGCGAGCGGGTAACACTGGTGCTGGCGGCGACGGTGCAGGAAAAGGTCTGGGATGGACGCTTCTCTAATGCAAACAAGCGCTGGGCGCTCGAAAGGGAGATTCCCCGCGAGCCTGACCGCTGGAGTGCGTATGCTGTTGCCGCGCATCCGGTGATTCTGAATGACTTCATCAATCTGGCACGGCAGGAAATGCAGAAACGTGAACGTCCGCCTGCTGCAAAAAACGAAGAAGCGATTCGACAGCCTTGCGCAAAGGCGTTTCAGGAGAGAGAATGAAGAAGGAGAAAGCGCTGCGGACGAAGATGCTTCACTTCGCCGTGACGGAAGAGGAAGCACGCATCATTGACGAAAAGATGAAGCAGCTGGAAATTCGGAACATGTCGGCGTTTCTCCGCGCGATGGTGCTGAACGGCTATGTTCTGAAACTCGATTTGCCGCAGCTTCGCGAAATGATTCGCTTGCTGGCAAATCTAACCAAACGCGGATGAAAGCAGTCAGCGAGCAGCGAAAAGCGATTTTGACATATCGCAGAACGCAGGCGGTCTATGTGCAGTACCGGGAATCCGGCTGGTCGTCGCAGTTTTATCAGGCACACGCGAAGGAGATTGAAGCCCACAAAGCAGCGCAGGCGGTGTACGCGAAAGCGGACGGAAAGCTGCCGACGCTTGCGGAGCTTTCCGCCGAATACGAGCGCCTGCTATGCCAGAAGCGAGCGGACAGCACCGCGCTTGCCGAGGCAAAAGCGGAGGTCAGCAGTCTATGGCACATCAAAACGAACATGGATACCATTGCCAGCGACGAGCCGATTGAAGAAAAAGAAACGTCGCGTGCCGACCGAAACGCACGCTAAGGCAAGCGCCGATGTCCCTTCTGCGCCAACAGCGGCGGATGTCCTGATTTTTTCGGGCGCACTGTGCCTGACAACCGCAGAGCCTGCTCTGCATTAGCGGGGATTGGGGAGAATTTCCCCAACAAGCAAGATGTCATTTTTAGCAAAATGACCCTGCTTGCTAATATCAGTTGCAAGAAAATTCGTTACTCTCCCACGCACGTTTGGCTCGAAAAAGATGGGCGGACTTTGCTCTTTGGCAAAAGAAAATCCCACTGAGGCAAGAAAAGCACTCAGTGGGGAAAGCGATTAGAATTTGCGTCCGGGAGAATAGCGGGTGATTCGATAACCGTCTGCATCTGCCGTAAAGCCAAGCCGGAACGTCCCACGCCCGGTAATGTTGCTGGAATAGTCGTATTCTACACAATACGAAACCGTATCGGTTGCGACCTTTGCCGGAACAGGAAGGGTCTTTTGATACACCCATTGCCCATTGACCTGCTGTTCAAGCCAAACATTCACGATGACGATGCGTTCCTTTATATCGTAAGTCGTAAAGTCAAAACTGGCAAGCTTATCGGCAAAAATGAAACAGGAAGCCGACATAAATATGGAATCGCCATATGTCGCAATTGGCGCAGCGAATGCACAGTTGAGAAGAAGGACTAATACCAGAATGGTTGTTATTCCACGTTGCAATGCTTTCATTTATTACTCTCCTATCATATATAATATAGCATTGATGATTTCTGTTTCACTGGCGTTGCCAGATAAGCAGATGTACATATTCTTGTTATACCAGTAAGCAGTCGTCTGACCTTCGTTATCCGCGACATAGATGTCCAACCCGTTCACACGCTGCATTTGTCCATCATTCGTCTGCTCGAAGGTAAATGCGGCGTGTTCAATGTCTGTGAACAGATTCATATTCGCAGAAATTCTTTTCTGCGGGTCGGTGCTGCTGACATACATCAGCGATAGCTTGATGTATCCTGACATATAATCAACATATCCTCGGCTCAGCGTCCATTCGTCATCCAGTGTTTGAGGAACGCCGCTGTGGAAACCAAGCAGGTCATCAATTTCCGCTGAACTATTCACCGCATATGTTTGCTGCTCGACTGCCGCGTGGTCAGCTAAGGCTTTGCCAACCCTGTCCACCGTAACTTCATGTCCAATCAAAACTCGCTGCTGTTCATCTGGCGTAGACCAGCTTTCAATCCACGACCAATGCTGCGGAACAAAGAAAGATGCAACCAGTAGAACAGCGGCAGCTCCGAAAGAAGCAAATTTGAGTATGGCTTTTCGCTTCTCCTTTTTTCTCCTCCTCTCTTCGCAAGCGATAGCAATTCGCTGCTTCAACTTGTCAATCCTCTCGGAATCCACGTCACCACTGCGACCTTGCAGCGGATCACCCAATTCCAAGCACGCCCGAATTAGCTCTAAATCAGCTGGACGGTCTTTCCTTTCTGCTTCTTGACGGACGAGCCCAAGCAGTCGCTGCTCGGTTTCTGCCTCACTCAAAGTTCCGTTTTCGATGGTCTGCAAGATGATTTTGATGTGTTCTTTCTTTGTGCCACTCATTTTCCCAAAACCTCCTTCCCGCAATGACAGTCAGCATTTCGCGGTATATGCTGCCTTGGCGAACGGTGCGTGAATTATCAACCCTCCTTTCACTCCTAACGCTGCGCGGCAGAAACGGAATTAGACAAGCCGTGAAAATTTTTTTATTTTTCCTGCTTTCGAGCGCAGGTTGGACAAACTTGGACAAATGTGGACGAATTTGGACAAAGTTGGACAAAGTTGGACAAAATTGTGTTGATTTTGGCGAAAGGATATGGTATGATTATAAATGTGCCAAGGAAGGCACGGGGCTGTTCAGCAAAAACGCTGAGCAGCTTTTTTAGAGCGACACGTCGAAATCGTGCCGCTCTTTTTGTTACAAAGAAGGAGGAAAAACGAAATGACGCGTGCTCCCCCGCGAAGAAAAGAAAATGAATCCTACTAACTAAATTGTCAACAAAAGGAGTTCTTATGAAAGAACAAGAAATCATTTCTGCTCAGCAGGAACTGAAACACTTGCGCACCCGCTGCGGCAAGGTGTACGCGCTGGGCAACAACCGATTCCGCGCAGTGGTGCAGACCACGCCGGTTCATGAGTACGACGCGGCGACGCGCCAGTGGGTGGAACTGTCCGCCGAAAAGCGCCAGCAGATGGCGGCGCAGGCTCAAAGTCCGATTGCGACGTTCGCAGATAATTCGGCGGATTCTGCCGCGGGTATCCTCGATACCTACGTCAAAGAGGGCTCGCAGCAGAACTTTTCGCACGACGAGCGCCTGTGGATCAGCAACACGAATTACTACGGCAACCGCCTGACTTATCTGAAAGTTGTGGACTTGCCGCGTCTGGGCGCGAACCACTTCATCACGTCCGCAAAGCTGTGCGTTCGCAACGTCTATGCACCGACGGCGGACACCGCCATCATGTGCACGGAAGTGCTGGAGGACTGGAATCCGGAGACGATCACCTATGACCACCAGCCGGATGTCAGCGGCGTGTATCAGGACTACTGCCGCGTAGTGAAAAACCAGTATTCGTGGAAAGAATTCGATGTCACCAGCCTTGCGCGCAAGTGGTATCTGGGCGAAAATCACGGCGTTCAGCTGAGCGCGCCCGAAAGTGAAAGCAGCTTTTCGCAGCTGCATTCGAGCGAAACGGCGAATCAGCCGTACTTCGTGCTGGAATATGCAAGTCTCGCAGGGTTGGAAAGCTATCTGACTTACGACCATCAGTCTGCGGGCTTGGCAGGGACTGGCAGCGTCAGCCTCGTCAACGGCAACCTGATTTTCGCTCACGCGGACACGGCGATGAACGGCAATCGTCTGCCGGTCTCGATTACGCACTATTACAATTCTTGCGACAGCGACAAGGACGAGTTCGGCATGGACTACGGCTGGCGGACTTCGCTGCATCAGACGCTGCACAAGGTGCTGTACAATGGCGAAGTGGAGTTCGTGTACACGGATGGCGACGGCACGGAACACTTCTTTCAGAAGAATAAAGATAACCAAAAGAAGTATTCCGACCAGTCGGGTTTGTCTCTGACGCTGGAAGTCGGGGATGAGAACATCACGATTACCGACAAGGGCGACAACGTCATGACGTTCCCGCTGGTATCCGACACGCCAACGGAGGATGTGCCGGAAACCGCGAAGGTGCTGATTCAGAAGATTCAGGATGCGATCGGCAACGAAGTCACGGTGACGGCGCTGGCGGATTCGCCGCTGAAAATCGCATCTGTGACGGACGGCGCGGGTCGCGTTACGACGTTCCATTACACGGATGGTCGCTGCGACCGGATTCAGACACCGTGGCAGGATGAAAACAGCTGCGTCCGCTTCAACTATTATAATGAAGAAACGCTGTACATTACGCATGAAGATGGTCGCATGAGCAAGTACAAATACGCGCTTGCAAACGGCTACCATCTGCTTATGTCGGCATCTGCCATTGAAAAGCATGTTGACCAGCAGCCGGATAAAAAGCTGACGGACGTGACTTACGAATACAGCAACACGAACGCCATCGACGGACTGCCGCACTGCATCACCCACGCGACCGTAACGGGCACGAAGAACGGCACGACGCTGACTGCTGCGAATGTCTCGTACACCTACGGCAATCACATGGCACTGGTCAAGGATGAAATTTCCGGCAAGACGCTTCGCTACCATTTCAACGATGACGGCAATCAGGTCAGTGTGGATGACGAGCTGGGCTACGCGATGTATACCCGCTACGACCGCACTGACGACAACGCAAATGCGCCGATTAACCACGCAACGGAACGTTCCCGGATGCAGCGAGTGGTTAGAAATTTGCTTCTCGACCCGATGTGCGAGGAAAACAGCAGCGTTTGGGAAAAGAGCAGCACGGGTACGATTACGCGCGACCAGTCTACGCGGCAGTTCGGTCTTGTTTCGTATCGGCTGACGATTTGGTCGAGCGATTGCGTGTATGTTCGTCAGGCGGTGACGCTCACGCCGGGCAAGTCGTACACGCTGTCTGGCTATGTGCGATCTGGTGGTCCGCGCGGTGTGATGCGCGTTGCGTACGCGGTGGGTAATGAGACGTTCACGTTGGATTCCGAACCGGGCAAGGTGTGGAAAAAGACGGATAACATGCCGTATGAGCGTGTGTCTGTGTCCTTCACGTTGCCGGAGAATGCAGAACCTAAGGTTTACTGCATGGCGTACTGCGACATGCAGAACGGCTTCGCAGGCGGAAATTGCTGGTTCGATGCAATGCAGCTGGAAGAAGGGCTGACGCTGAATCATTTCAATATGGTTCAGAACAGCGACTTTTCTGCGGTCGGCACGGATGGCAAGCCGAAGGCATGGACGATTGGGAAAAACGATGCGTCGTATGTTAAAGTGCTGCCTTTGGAGACGCCGAAGGATGAATTTCACGCACCGGACTGCCTGAAACATGACAATACGCAGAAAATTCGTCTGGCAGGCCGCTACGACAGAACCGTAACATATTACCAGCAGTTCCGGCACTACGGCAAAATCGGCGACCGATTCACGGTGGGCGGCTGGTGCAGCTCGTTCGCGAAGAAGAACGATCCGGACAACTACATTTACTGCCGAATTACCGTTTTGTTTACGGCAGGAAACCCGGACAATGCGAACTGCTACTGGGCAACTGGCGGTTCGGCAGTGTTCAATGCGGAGGAAGGCAACTGGCAGTTCGCGAGCGCGGGCATTGTCGCGCCCAACAACTGCACCTATATCCGAGTGGTCTTGCAGATGAATCGGCAGATGAATTTCGCAGACTTCACCGGCATCTACCTGTACCCGGAAGCGTTCGGTACGCAGTATGTTTATGACAAAAACGGCAACCGCAAGACGCGGAAGATGCTCTACGGCGGTCAGGAGAAATCCGAGTTCGACGATGCGGACAACCTGACGAAGCACACCGCAGCGGGTCGCACGGTGTCCAGTACGTTCTCGTATGGCGACACAGAAGCCGAGCAGAAGAAGCATCTGCTGCTGAAAAGCATTGCGCCGCTGGGCAGTGTCGGCACGTTCACTTACGATGCGTTCGGGAATCCGCTGACGAGTCAGGTGCAGAATGCAGAGGAGAATCCGAGCTACTTCATTCGCGGTGAAACTTCGTACACGGATGACGGCAACTATGTTGCTGGGCAGAAGGATGCGCGCGGCAAGATTGTGCGCACGGAAATCGATCCGGAGCGCGGCACGACGACGAGCGTGACCGACGCGAAGGGGCAGACGGTGACGTATGAATACGACAATCTGCGTCGAATTGTAAAAACTTCTGCAAACGTGGGCGCAGAAGAAGGAATTCTGACAGCACATAACGAATATACCTATGACGCACAGCGCGGGAATCTGGTCGAAATCCGTCACAATACGGACGGGAACGCCGCGAACGACGTGGTGTACAGCTTCGAGCAGGACGCGCTGGGTCGCCAGACGGCGGTCAAGGTCGGGAATCAGACCTTGTCGCAGAGCCAGTATCAGAACGATCCGACGAAGCCGAATTTCGGCACGTTGACCGCGACGACTTACGGCAACGGGGCGAAAATCAGCAGTCGGTACGATGACTTCAACCGCGTGACGGGGGTGGTGTACGGCGAGGAAACCGCGCCGAGATATGAGTACGACTACAACGCGAAGGGTCAAGTGGCACGGGTACGCGACAATCTGCTGAATCGGACGACGCAGAGTGAGTACGATTTGGCGAATCGCCCGGTGCGCGTGAAGACCGCAGAAGCTGGTCAGCATGTGTATACGGGACAGGTCGCATACGACAACGTGTACGGCAACCTGAGCGAATTTACGGAGAAAGTGGGTGAAAATCGACAGGAATTCGGGACGAAATTCGGCTATGATGACGAAAATCGTCCGACATCGCTGACATACAGTGCGAGCGGCAAGGAAATCGGGCAGAGCACGACGACCATTGACAAGCTGAATCGAACGACGTTCTCGGCGGTCAAGCTGGGCAGCAAAACGTTCACGAGCGAGTACCATTTCGCGGCGGGCGGCTACGGCACGGGCAGTGTGACGAATCTCGTTGCGTCGATTACCCAGCCGGGGTGCAACTGTGGCTACGGCTACGACGACAACGGCAATATCGCGAGCGCGACGCTGAACGGCAAGTGGACGGGCTACACCTACGATGCGCTGGGTCAGCTGATTCAGGTCAACGACCGCAGCGATACCCGCTCCGGCGAAAATGGCACGACGTGGAAGTACACCTACGACCTCGGCGGCAACATCCTGAAAAAGGAACGCTTCGTCTACAACGACACGACGAATCCTCTGGAAACCGTTACCTATACCTATGGTGACGCGAACTGGCGCGACAAGCTCACGGCGGTCAACGGAAACGCCATTGCCTACGATGCGATTGGCAATCCGCTGAGCGACGGGACGTGGACGTACACTTGGCAGAACGGTCGGCAACTGCAAAAGATGCAGAAATCGGGCGTGACGGCGGAGTTCGTCTACAATGCGGACGGCTTGCGCGTGCAGAAAACGGTCAACGGCGTGGCGACGAAGTACACGCTGCATGGCAAGAATGTTGTGCATATGACTTCCGGCACGGATGAGCTGCACTTCTTCTATGATGCACAGAATCGTCCGGCGGTGGTGGTGTACAATGGAGTTCCCTATGCGTATGTCAAGAGCTTGCAGGGCGACATTGTTGCGATCCTGGATGAGAATGGCAATACCGTCGTCAGCTACGGCTACGATGCGTGGGGCGCGCCGCTGTGGTGTACCGGTGAGCTGGCGGAGACGCTGGGCAAGGTGCAGCCGTTTAGGTATCGCGGGTATGTGTTTGATGAGGAGATGGGGCTGTACTATCTGCGGAGCCGGTACTATAATCCGCGGTGGGGACGGTTTGTTAATGCGGATAGTATTCTTACTCGTAATGCATATGCATATTGCTTGAATTCACCGCTTGCATTCAAGGACAAAAACGGGCATTCGACAGAAAAGAGTGATGAGAATAGTTCGGATTATACTATGATCATCATAGAAAAACTTGAAGACTCATTAAGTGACTTCAGGGCACATGCTGTGGAATTCGATAGTTCCTACCCGCTTCCAGTTCCCGTGGCATCGTATGCTCCAGAATACTCCATTGTTGACTTGGCTTCTATCATCTCTAACAATCTTATTAACTATTCTGATAGCTATATGTGGTTTGCAAAGCAAGTTGCATTAAAGGGACCGTGGGATTTAAAGAATGTTTGGAATGATAAATTCCCCGATTTGCTTCAACCAACAGAAAATAATAAAGTTATGTTTCTTGGAGAATTGGCAACAAGCGAAGATATTGGTAACTTTGCATATGGCTTTAATGGGTCTGCAATGGGGATTCCTTCAACAGTTCTGTGTATTGGAGCTGGTGCAGCACAATATGCCTTTGGAGATGGTGAATTTGCAGGTTTTAATCTGGAAGGATATTGGGAATTATTTCAAGGCGTATGCTTTGCTATTTCTAACTGGAACAATAACTGGGGAGATTCAGAGCGTGATAGCTATTGGGTTGATAAAGGAATTGATTATTACAAAAAGCATTATGGAGGGGAATGATGAAAAAGGGTTTATATTTTTTTCTGTGTGTCGTCGTATTAGTTGCGGGCATGTGTTGGAGATCAAATACTCGCAAGAGCATAACAAGTCCAACGAATTTTTTTGAAATGCAGTACGAGACACTGGAAAAAGCAGCTACGTTAATGGAAAGCAAGAGCAAGCAAATAGATACATTGCGTAGCGATGGAAGTGCAGTTGTAACATTTTACATGACTGGTCGAAATAAGGGAAATTATCGATCGAGATCCTTCTTTGATGATGCGGAATGGGATGAGCTACGGAAGTGCTGGCTTGAACTTGAAAAATATGCATATATAGAGGTAGACTATTTCCGTTATATGGGTGAATATGCTATACAATTTTACTGTATAGGGAAAAATCAATCATCTGAAAGAATTAAATTTTCTTATGTTTATACACCGATTAGTGATTCACGCGCCGTGTTAGATTATATCTGCTTTAATGATAAAAAATACGTTTCTCTTCAAGATGACCTATGGAATTTAATTGAATGATTTGGTGTTTATATATAATTTTTTTTCATAACAATGTACACTGTGATTTGCCAGCCCGTCGCGTCCTGTGCCCCTCGCACAAGCTGCCGACGGGCTGGCTTTTATCCCCGCCTCTTTACATACTACACAATTTCCCAACACACTACTAACAGGAGGCATTAAACATGAACGAACTTCTCCTTTCTGGCACGATTCTCACCCTTGTCAAGACACCCACGACGGGTGACACCTCGCACGTCGTCTGCCAGCTGCGGTATTCGCACCGCAATCGGCAGCAGCAGGTGATTCACGAAACCTACACGGTTCATGCGTGGAATCGCCTTGCAGACTGGGCGGTGCAGACGCTGAAACCCGGTGCGCGGGTGTATGTCAAGGGGTATTTGACGCAGAAGTTGCGCGGCGATGTTGTTATGACAGAGGTCACCGCCGCGCAGTTTTTTGTCCAGTCCCCTGCTGGGATGGATGCGGAGAATCAGCTGGCAAGCTGATGAAAACAATCAGTGCTTCGTAAACAACGTTTGTATATACAGGATAAGAATGTAAAACGGAATGGCGGCGGCTTTCTTTCGGATGCGTCGCGCGGCATCGTTCACGGTGCTGCGCTCCACGCCTAACACAGCTGCGGTTTCTTCGGCGGTTTTGTCATTTTGGTAGTATTCTATATACACGCTGTGCTCCAGCGGTGTCAGGCGGCTTTGCAGCTCATCAAGAAATTCGACTGCTTCCGTCTGACTAAGCCAGCGCAGCAGGCTGTCTTGAACAGGCGTGGCGACGATATTCTCGCTAAGCTCAACCACTTTGCCGACGTTGCGATGCTCCGTGTAGGCACGGCGATAAAGAGCCTTGCATTCCTTGGAACAGGCGACGACAAACCAACCGATGAGATTCTCATGGTACTCCAACTTTTCTTTTTTCTCCCATGCCTGCAGCATAACACGTTGGACAATATCCTCCGGCCCCAGACCGTGAATTGTCTGACCGTGCAGGAGGACATTGCATAGGAGAACAAAATCTTTCATGTTATTTTCATAAATTGTTTCGACACGGTATTTCTGCATGATTCCTCACCTTCTCCCCCAGCAAGTCGTGGATTCAGGGGAAATTCGCACTGTGATGTGTCAATCATCCTGTTCTGATTGCAGAACAAAACACACCATTATATTCTATTATATTGTAAATGAAAATCCCACATCGTAAAGATGCTTATAAGTCAGAGTTAATGCCATTGGATTGCTTTTGAGCAAATTTATTTATATGTCCGAACGATCACAAGAAAACAATGCGACAAAGTTCGCTATACTGATACAAAAAAGGAGGTCACATGCCAAACATTTCATCCTCCGAGCTGATTGCGCAGTTCCAAACGGCGCTGCGCGATGGCTGGGGGTACATCTACGGCGCGTCGGGCGAAATCTGGACGCAGGCACAGCAGAACGCCGCGAGCCGTGAACAGACAAAGAAATATGGTCAAAAGTGGGTCGGACACCGCGTGACGGACTGTTCCGGCCTTTTTGCGTGGGCGTTTCGGCAGCTCGGCGGGTACTGCTATCACGGCAGCAACACCATGTTCCGACGTTACAGCAGCGCATCCGGCAGCCTGTCCGCCGGAAAACGAACCGATGGTGCGCCGCTCAAACCCGGCACTGCCGTCTACAAATTCAACGCCTCGGAGGGGTATCACCACGTCGGATTGTACATCGGCGAGGGCGGAGTCATCGAAGCCAAAGGCACGGCGTATGGCGTGGCCACGTCGAAAATCGGCAGTGGATGGACACATTGGGGCGAGCTGAAAGGCGTGGATTACGCCGAGAAAGGAGAACAAATTGCAATGAGTGAAACGAAATTGGCGGTCGTGACGACGGCATCCGGCAGCCTGAACATGCGCAAAACGGCAAGTAAGTCCGCCGAAGTGATTGCGAAAATCCCGCGGGGCGCAACTGTAACTGTTCTTATGGAAGCGGACGACTGGTGGCGCGTGCAGTACAAAAACAGCACCGGCTGGTGCGCGGCGGAGTTCCTTACGAAACAGGAAAACGCGGATAATCAGGCGCGGATGAGCATCCGAATCGTCGATAGTGCCGGAAACGTGTTTGAACCTGTGGGTGATTTTGCGGTGAAGGTGGCGAACGCAGATGTGGGCGATTCTTGAACAGCTGCGCGACCACGCGACAACCATCGTTGGACTTGTGACGGCGCTAACGCTGATGTACGGCTGGTTTCGGAAGCCGATGAAGCAGCTGATTGCAAGGGAACAGCAGCAGGAGGAAGATCTTGCGATTCTGACGTGGGCGTTTTTGCAGAATGCGCATGACAATTATACGCGGCAGGGCTGGTGTACTGCGGCGGAAAAAGAGCAGGTGCTGAATATGCACAAAAGTTACGCGGCGAAAGGACGAAATCACCTGTCCGCAAGCTACGAACAGGACATTCTTGCTCTGCCTGAAACGCCGCCAGAAGGGAGGCGGGGCAAATGACGAAGCAGAAAGCATACGTCCAGTTCAGCAAACGAATTGTTCTTTTGGTCACTATCGCAGTGACGGCGATTTCGCTGCTGGCGGTGGTGCTGTGCTTCTTCCGCAGCGACACCGAAGCGCTGATTAGTACGGTTCGGACGTACATCAACTACGCGACGATTGTTTTCGCAGCGTACAGCGGCAACTCGGTGTTCGAGAAGTGGCTGACGCAGGGGAAGAGCGCTGATGCGGCTGAGAATACGGCTGAAGCGTAAGGCAATATTCCTTGCAGCAATTCTTGTAAAATATCAAAAGTGCCCATCAGCAGTCGTGCTATTCGCCGCCTGCTGATGGGCATTTTTGTTTATTCCTTTTCGTACTTTTCAATCAGGCACTGATGCTGCTTGCTGTCCCTGTCATAATTGATACCGACCAGCAGAATCTCGCCCGTGTAATCCCATATCGAAGCTGGATAATTCTTCTCCCTGATTTGCTGCAAAGCAGTCTGGGCATTCTGATTCCATTTCAGCTCTACAATCAATGCCGGATAGTCATTCCTGCATTCAGGCTTCGGAACGAGCACGAAATCGGCAAATCCTCGACCCGTCGGTAATTCGCGGATTGGCTTGAAGTAATACTGCATCGCGCTCAAATATGCAATTGTCAACACACTGCTCAGCGAGTTTTCGTTATGATACTGGATGACAGACGTGTACTCATGATGGATTTTTTCAATCTGCGCGGCAACGGCTGCACCGTCCATGTCCAGCGTCGCATCCAGCAAGCGCTCGGATTCCTGCTGAAAGGTTATCATTTCATTCCAACGCTTGCTTTCAACCGCCATCGTCAGCTCCTGACGAATTTCTTCGTTCGGGACAAACGCTGTTTTTCGATTCTGATTATATCCAAGATAGCCCAAGTGAATCATGTAGGTCAGCACATCGTCCTTGCTTGCGATATTGAGCGTATCATTTTTGAAAGTTGCTGTGTTCACCTTAACTTCTGTGCCGGAAAGCATCTCGATGATGGCAGTTTTGAGTCCATCATAATTCATGTTGATTAGCGGTACAATGGTATCATAGGCGGATGTCTCTGACCAGTAACTCTTAAATTCCTTTCGCAGCATCACGCTGACAACTGCTTTGGGGTTATAGATATGAAAATCGTTCAAAAAATAGCCATCATACCAACGCTGTACCTCATGAAAATCCAGCGAGTACTTCTCTGCAAGGTAGTGGACATCGTTTTCTGTAAATCCAATATATGGTGCCAATATAGATGCACTAAGCATGGTAAACTCATCAAAATTATTCAGTGCAGACTGCGTTTTTTCCTTTTTAATGGGAAGAATACCTGTCAAATAAGCTAACAGGATGTACTTCGTCGGCTCCGTTCCCTTGAACATGCCACGGAGAAAGTTAATGTAGTCTTTCTGCACCTTCGCATTGGCAGATTCGTCGCGAATCAGGACATCCCATTCGTCAATAATAATGATGAACTTTTTTCCCACTGCTGTATTGATTTGCGACAATGCATCTGGTAAGGAAATTGTTTTTTCCGCCAGTATATTGGGATAGTATGTGTCCAGCTCCGAAATGGTTTTCTCCGAAATAAAAGAAACAACATTTTCCACGCCACCTGCGGGCTCGATGCACCATTGAATATCAATATGAATCACGTCGTATTTGTTCAGATGCTTCTTGAAGTCAGCAGACTTGCTGATTTCCAATCCAGCAAACATTGCTTCCGAGTCGCAGCCCTTGCTGTAATACGCCGTCAGCATATTGGCAGTGATGGACTTCCCGAACCGTCGCGGACGGCTGTTGCAGATATAACCTTCCATCGTGCCAAGAACGCGATTGGTGTATGCAATCATCCCGGTTTTGTCAACATAAATTTGCGAGTTCAGCGCAACCTGAAAAGCGCTGTTGTTCGGATTCACAAAGCGACCCATTGCCTCTGCTCCTTTCCGCAGGATGTTTGCTGAGGTTTTGATTTCTGCGACTGCTCAAATGAAATCACCCCTTAGCCTGCTCTTATTTTACCATTGATTTCGGGAAATAGCAAGGAAATCGGAGGACGGGCAGCATCAATTTTCCAATACGAAGGAATGCAATCCGCAACGATATTTCAAAAGAAACGGGGAAAATCTTCATTTTTGCAAGCAAGGATTGAAAGTATAGTTAGAATGTTTGCTGACAAAGATGAAGATTTCTGCTGCAAAATTGCATAAGGCAATTAAAATGCTAATCAAGACGAAAGAAATGGCTTTTAAGTAGCCAGCCGATGCAGACTGGTGCGGTAGTGAATACAGGCTGACTGTATATTGCAAAAAAAAGCGAAACTTTCATTTTTGCAATCAAATATTGAAAGTATAGTTTGAATACTTGTTGACGACAATGAAGATTTCTGTTACAATAGGTGCGTAGGAGGTGATTGACATGGCAATCACGACGAAAGAAGGTATTTTCAAAGTATTGTCCGCATTCAATCCTTGGTGGAAAAGCGGAAGTATAAGCGACAAGATGGCAAAAACATACAAGCGATTTGCTTTTCATGAGGCAATGAAGTGGCTGCAACAAACAAATCTGCGCCGCACGGTCATCCTCACAGGGACTCGCCGTGTGGGAAAAACAACCATCCAATACCAAATGATTGAATGGTTACTGAAGAGCGGAATCCAACCGCAAAAAATAGTATTCATTTCTATGGATCATCCTATGTTAAAATTAGCTGGAATCAATGATATTCTCGAATGTTACCATGAGAGCATATATCCCGAACAGGATACTTACTACTTCTTCGATGAAGTGCAATATGCGCAGGACTGGGATAAGTGGCTTAAGACTATTTATGATATGCAGCCAGATACACACATTGTGGCTACAGGATCCGCAAGTCCTGCGCTGATGAAGGGAAATCAAGAAAGTGGTGCTGGAAGGTGGACGGTTATTCAGGTACCGACCATGTCTTTCTATGAGTACTGTGAACTACTTAATCTTGATCGACCTCAATTGCCGCCGTCGCTTAAAATTACTCAAATGTTACACATGACATATCAAGAACAAGCAGGAATTATGCTTCAATTGTCAAAGGTTCAAAATTATTTTATACGTTACCTTCAAGTTGGTGGCTTTCCAGAATTGGCACTTGCGGATAACGATCTAATGGCACAACAGATTATGCGTGAGGATGTTGTAGACAAAGTTCTGAAACGTGACTTACCATCACTGTATAATATCAGAAATGCAACAGAACTTGAACGAATTTTTCTGTATTTATGTAATGTTTCGTCGGAAATTGTTTCCATAGAGGCAATCGCAAAAGAACTGAGCGGAGTTTCCAGACCGACAGTAGAGAACTATATTCAATACCTTGAGAGTGCTAATTTAATTTACCAAAGCTGGCCCGTTGATATGGCTGGAAGAAAGCCTTTAAAAGCCAGCCCTAAAATCTACATTGCTGATGCTGCAATTCGTAATGCAGTTCTGATGGATGACTCACTGCTTACCGACGCAACAGAAATGGGGAAGATTGTTGAAACTGCGGTATATAAGCATGTGGCTGCTTTCTACTATCAGAATAATACCTCTGTAGGCTATTACCGTGGAGGAAGAAAAAGCAAGGAAATAGATATTGTTGTCAACAAACCCAAAGCCTATAACATACTTATTGAAGTAAAGTATCGGGATGGTGCACCAATTAAAAATGACGATGCGATTTCTGAACTCTGCAGTAGTGCGAACGCTGCTATCATTGTCTCCAAATTAGCAGACGACTTTGGTATGCGTCCATCCTCTTCCGGGGGCGAAATGCTATGTATTCCGGCATTTGCCTTTCTTTACTTACTCGGCTATGCAGAAAAGAATGGGTATAAAGGAATCTATTAACTTGATCGGCGTAATTATCACTACATTGACGATAGGAAGCATACGGCACTCTTGATTTTGAAGTTATATCATTTATGCAAAAGAATGATATGATTGCGTACACCGCTGAGCAAAATCACCTCGACCGGCGAAATTGAGCAGCGGTTCCG
>ENA-UOJE01001507-UOJE01001507.1-human-gut-metagenome-genome-assembly--contig:-C23-NODE-1507-length-20623-cov-5.715918_pt1 | contig 20623 bp, 14 predicted proteins | sample MGYA00242341_ERZ723888 | MGnify/ENA metagenome assembly ERZ723888 | reverse complement strand
TCACCGATTCCGGCGCGTTTTCCGCATCAAGCTCTTTAAGACTGGACCATGGGACAAACGCCTCCAGCACGTAACCGTTGTTTTCGGTGGAATTCAGCTCTCCGTCAACTTTTACCGTTGCGCTGACTCCCTTCAGCTCCACGTCGTTGATTACGCCGTTTTCATGATAATGACACGCAACGGCGCCGTCCAGCCCGAAGCCGATTTCATAAATACCTTTAAAGGAATACAGCTCCGCATAGTCAATGAACAGAACCGTCACGCCCGTCTGACCGAAAGCCGAACGTCTGAGCATAGGCAGACCGGTGACGCCGACAAGATCGCCGACATAGCCTATTTTATCGCTTGACCTGGCCGCCAAATACATACCATTATCCGAAGTGACCAGCGTGGCGCTTACGTCGCAGTCGTCTACTCTTATTATAGCGTTGTTGCCGACACGGTTGCCCTCGGTGGATTTCATATCGTGCCAGGCCGCGTTTTTCCAGACAACCTCGCTTAAATCGCCGTCGATGGTTGCGTTATCGTCCGAATACACGGGAGCCTCGTTTTCCACTCCTCTGTCGTAAGGCGCAAACAGCTTGGACGAATCCGCCGCCGAGCACGCCGCCAAAGCAAACGCGCATACGGCGACGAGCAAAACGAAAACGTAAATTCTTTTTTTCATCGTTTAATTTCCTCCATTATTTACCCAGCACGAAAATTTCAGAAACCGCTACCGGTTTATCCGAATCTATCGTTATGCGAATGGTCTTTACCGAAAGCTCGTCAAATTCCACGGCTACCGAGCCGCCCGGACGCGCCGATTCCTCAACGCCGTCGCCCCAATTAGTGGTATAGCGCGCCATATCGAAAACCAAATCCTTTATAAACGCGGTGCCGGTCACAGTCTTGCCGTCAGAATCGGTCTTGGTAAAATCCAGCTCTATGCGTTTTATTCCCTCGAACGCCGTATCAAGGTTTTTGGAATTGAAAATCATTAAACCGCGCACGGTACGGTAATCGTCAAACGTCAGAGTAATCTCCGTCTTGCCCTTTTTTGTATTGTATTCCGATACCAGATCGTGATAAAGCGTATATGTAATGAGACCGTCGTTAAGTACGGATGCGTCCGCCCCGTCCGCGGAATTAGTCGCCTTAACCTCCGCGTCCTCTGCGATATTGCGATATACTGCGTCGGAGCCGATTACGGGCATCGGCGCATATGACGGACCGTTTGCATACAGCAGTCTCACGCCGTCGTTATTAGTGATAAACTTAATCTCATCCACGCATATGCCCCGCTTTGACTGCACCTCGGTACCGCCTGCGCGGTCGTACAGCCCCTGATAGACTATGTACGTTTTTCCGCCGTAATTTACAAAACAGTGGTGTCCGGGCGCGGCCACGTGATCCCACGAAAAATCCGACGATATAACAAGTCCGCCGTCGGCGCGATCCACCTTGGTAAACTCGCCGAGCGGAGAATCTCCGATTGCCTGCGCCACGGCGTAATCCCGGCTGAAGCTTCCGTTAAACGAAAAAGTAAGATAATAGTCCTGCGATACCGAGTCGTAATACATATGCGGGCCCTCGTCTATATCGCGGGTTTCGTTGTAATCAGTCCTTTCGCCTCCGGAAACCGTCTTATATTTGTTGCGTATAAGCGGCACAAGAGTATCCCACTTGGGATCCGACGTCCAACTGTCGCCCATTTCTATCCCGAAAATATATTCCTGTTTGTAATACGTGTTGGAAAAATACATATATTTTTTGCCCGTTACAGGATCGACAAACGGATTTACGTCTATCTGCGTCATAACCGGCAGAATGCGCGTCTCGACAGGCACGCAGGCCATATCCTCGTGCTTCATAAAAGCGTCGCCGATACCTATCGCGCGCTTTGCCGGATCATATCCCTCCGCACCCTCGACATTGGTATATTGCACAAAGGGACCGACCGGAGAATCCGCTACCGCAACGCATATGGAAAATCCGTTTATATAACTTACCGTCTCGATTTTTATCGTTCGTATTGAGATAAGTATTTTACGGCCGTAAACTCTGATTTCCTTCTTTTTTTCGTCCTTATCGAGCGCCGTATTAGCCTCGATCTCCGCCGACTTAGCATCGAAATCGGCAATCAGCTCCTGCACCGACGCAAGTTGCTCGGCAGAAAGCCCCTCGTAAGACTCCGCTCCGACATACTTTTCGCGCTCGGCATCCATTTCCGCAACGACCTTTTTATAGCTGTAGCCCTTTATCTCCGACGCCGCGGCATCGTATTCGGCTTCTTCTGCGCGGGAATTAAAAAACAGCTTGTCTGGTCTGAGGACGGAATCGTTTGCCGTAAAAAAAAGATAATACTTCTTTTCTTCCCGGTCGTAAATGCACTCCGGCGCGTAAACCTGCTGCTGCGCCCAGCTATCGGCTTCGGGCGCAAAAGCTTTACCGGCCAGCTCCCAATCAACCATATTGCGGCTTTTATATACGTTAAGAGATTTTGTATCGCCGGTTACGTACATAAAAAACCACCCGTAATTTTCCTCGTCGCTTTCGTCGTCGCAATACACCACCGACGGATCGGCGCCGACTACCGTCATATCGTTTTGATAATACAGCGATTTGTTAAGCGCGTCCTCCGCAGCCTGCCGATAATAAGGAAGCTCATATTTTCCCGAATCGGCGCACCCCGCAAGCATTCCGAACGCCAATAAAAGAACGAGCGCCGCCTTTGCGATTTTTTTCATTTTTCACCCATACCCTCCTTGCAAATATAAATTTATTTCCGGCGAAGCGATTTATCGCCACGCAAAAAATTTTTTTAAACAGGCAATCTTTAATATTTTTACCGTTTTATTATAACAAAGTTACCCCCCCCCGCAACTCATATATATACAGGTTTGTTTCAAAACTATACAATATGCGGATTTTTACAAAATTCTTGCGGTAAATTATCGTCTTTGCCGACCTAGTCCCGACGTCTTTGCTCACGCACGACAAACAGTCTTAATTCCGCTTATCGATTTGTACGACTCATACGCTGATACCGACCGAACGGCGCGAATAAATACCAAAAAAATACCGCACCTTCCGGACGGGAAGATGCGGCAATCTTTTTCGGCGCATATCTTTTAAATTAAATTGGGGGATTACTGTAAAGGCGCAAACAAAACGAGCCTAATATAACGATGAAAAAAAAGTTTTAAGCGTTTTTGCGCAGCTTAGCCGGCGCAGAACGCCTGCCGGTCGATTTTTTAACCTCGGTCTTTTTAACGCTTGCTTTAAGCGCCTCCATAAGGTCGATTATCTTTCCGGGCTTCTTCTTTTTTGGCGCCGACACCTCCCGCCCCTCTATTTTTGCGGAAATAAGCGCCTTAAGCTTTTCCTGGAAAGCGTCCTTATATATTTTAGGATTAAATTCGGACTCCATGCTGCCGATCAGCCTTACAGCCATTTCAAGCTCCGCTTTTGTGGGCGCGGGCCGCTCGTAGGCCACGGGTATCTCTTTTATATCCGCCTGATATAAAAGCGTTTCCACCAGCATACCGTCGTCGCGCGGAATTATCAGCAGCAGCTTTTCCCTGACGCCGAAAACGCTTTTACCAAGAGCCGCACGCTGACTTTTCATCATGGCCTGGCGCAGCAACTCAAGCGCCTTGCCGCCGCCTTTTTCCGGAACGGCATGATACGATTTATCGTAGTAAACCGGATTGATGCTTTTTAGCGCGACAAAACTCAATATTTCTATGGTTCTGTCCTTTTCCGTCTTCAGCTTTTCGATTTCCTCGTCGGTGACTACGACGTACTTATCCTTTGCGTACTGATAGCCGCGCACGATATCCTCGTTTTTCACTTCTTTTCCGCAATGGGAGCAGACCTTTTTATACCTTATTCTGGCTTTATCCGTTTTATGAAGCTGATTGAAAGCTATGTCGCTGTCCTGCGTAGCCGTATAAAGACTTACCGGAATATGCACAAGCCCGAAAGAAATCGCGCCCTTTTGTATTACCGCCATTATTTAATCCGCCTTTTTATCTGATATTATACGATTATTGCCCTTAATTCCCGAATGTATTACAGCCTAAGCCGAATATATGACGCCGTGCTGCGCATGCTAAATAAATGGACGGAAAGCTTTACGAATACAACAAAAAACGCGATTTTTCCAGGACTGCGGAACCTAACGGAAAACCGGGCGCACGCCAGGACGGCAAAGGACGTAAATTTGCAGTGCAGCGTCATCTTGCGCGCGCCGAGCATTTTGACCTGAGGCTGGAGCTGGACGGCGTGCTTTTAAGCTGGGCGATACCAAAAGGGCCGTCCTTCAATACGGCCGATAAAAGGCTGGCCGTAATGGTCGAACCCCATCCTGTCGAATACGCGGATTTTGAAGGAGTAATTCCTAAGGGAGAATACGGCGGAGGAACGGTTATGCTGTGGGACGAGGGCGTTTGGGAGCCGCGCGTCCGTCCGCAGACCGCGCTGAAAAAGGGCGAGCTTAAATTTACTCTTTTCGGCAAACGGCTACGCGGAGGCTGGGCTCTCATACGCATGGCCGACACAGCCGAAGCCGACGAAAAAAACTGGCTGCTGATAAAGGAAAAGGACGAGTATGCTAAAAAAGAAGCGGGCACGGAAAGCTTTAAAACGAGCATACGGTCGGGCCTTACGATAAAACAGATAGACGCAAGCCAAGCGAGCAAAAAAAATCCCTTCGACCGGGTCTCCGTCCAGCTTGCGGAAGCCGCCGAGTCGGTACCCCATGGCGACGAATGGCTGTATGAGCTTAAATATGACGGCTACCGCGCGCTGGCCTTTACCGAAAAAGGCAAAACGCGTCTTATTTCCCGCAACGGCGCGGATTTTACGGACAAATTCACGCCCGTCGCAAAAGCCGTCGAGGCGCATTTCAAAGGCCGCGCGGCCGTGCTTGACGGAGAAATCGTCGTCACGGACAAAAACGGAATACCGGATTTTCAGGCAATCCAGGCCTATGAAAAGAATCCGTCCTCAGGCGGCGCTCCTACTTACGTAATATTCGACGTTCTGGCGCTTGACGGCAAGGATCTGAGAAACATGCCTCTTACTATAAGAAAAGAAAAACTGAGCTCCGTATTAAAAAACGCCCCGCCTCCGCTGGCATTAAGCGGCTACGTCAGAAAAATGGATAAAAAAAGCTTTGACCGTATTACGGATAAGGGACTGGAGGGCATTGTCGCCAAAAAAGCGCAGTCGCAATACGCCGGAAAGCGAAACGGCGACTGGATTAAAATCAAGCAAAGACGCAAACAGGAATTAGTCATAGCGGGATATACGCCCGACGACACGGGCGGCATAAAGTCTTTGATACTTGGATATTACGACGACGGCGTTCTTAAATACGCGGGACGCGCGGGCACGGGGCTAAACGCGGCCGTTAAGCGCGAATTGAAGGAAAAATTCGCATCCATAAAGCAAGTCAAACGCCCATTTGAAAACGCGGACAAAGCGCCTGAAAACGCGGTATGGCTTAAGCCTAAGCTCACAGCCGAAACGGAGTTTGCCGAATGGACTAAAGACGGCGTTCTCCGTCAGGCCAGCTTCAAGGGGCTGAGATATGACAAAGCCGCTAAAGAAGCCGCCAGAGAAAAATACTACCGGCGGGACACGCCGCAAGAAACGGTTGCGGGCGTCAAAATATCGCATCCGGATAAAATAATGTTTCCGGACTGCGGCTTTACCAAACTGAACGTTGCGCAATACTACGAGCGCGTCGCTCCAAGGATCATGCCTCACATAAAAGACAGACTGCTAAGCGCCGTATGCTGTCCTGACGGCATAAACGGCCAAAGGTTTTTCAAACGGCACCTGTCGGAACGGCTTGACGGCGTGCGAAACGCTCCTGCCGGAAACGGCGAAGATTATTTTTACATTTACTCCGCCGTCGGTATCGTTTCGCTTGCGCAGTATAACGCTGTGGAGCTGCACGCATGGGGCTGTAAAAAGAATTCGCCGGACAGACCGGACGTCATGGTGTTTGATCTGGATCCGGACGAACGGCTGGACGCAGAAAGCGTGATACGCGGCGCTCTGGAGTTGAAAAAACTGCTTGAGAAGCTGGGGCTTAAATCCTTTATTAAGACCAGCGGAGGCAAGGGCTATCACATAGCGGCGCCCTTCCGTCCGACGGCAGACTGGGACACCGTCCGAGCTTTTTCCAAGAAAACGGCCGAGATAATGGCCGCCAAGTATCCGGACAAATTTACCTCCGTAAGCCGCCTGTCCGAAAGAGAGGGCCGCATTTATATCGACTGGCAGAGAAACGGCTTAGGCTCCACAAGCGCAGCGCCGTACTCGCTGCGGCTAAAACCGATTCCTACCGTATCCATGCCCGTCAGCTGGCGCGAGCTGAAAAACGTTACTCCCGACGGATTTAAACCCGACGACGCGATCAGGCGCCTGAATAAAGCAGACCCGTTGGAGGATTTTGACAAAACAAAACTAAACCAAAAAATAAAACCGTTCTTCGATTGAGCTGAAACGCGCTTAGTATGCCCTCCGCCCTTTTTTGCAAACGAAAATCGTCGCTGCTTTCCGCCGCTAAAGCCTGAGCGACGACTTAAGCTTTTTCAGATAGCTGAGGACCGGAGAGCTGCCGTTTTTCAGGACGTGCGTATATGTATCGGTCGTCATTTTAAGATCGGTATGCCCCGCCCAAAGCATGACCGTATCGGGAGGCACGCCGATATGATTAAGCACGCTGACAAAGGTGTGCTGTGACGGTTAAGATCCAGATTAAGCCGTTTGTAAAGCTGACAAAAATATTTGCCGCTGCCCTCGTATGTCACCGACGGAAAAAGCAATTTGCCTTTGATATCCATACCGTCGAACAGCTCCTTTACGAAAGGAACGTCCCGACGGTGTTTTTTTGTTTTGGAATCCTTAAGGTCTATGCGTATCACCCTTTTACGAAAATCAATATTTTTAACCTTGACGGAAAGCGCCTCGCTTACGCGCATACCCGTACAGCAGCAGAAATAGAAAAAATCGCGGTACTTTTTGTCGGTAATTGACTTTAATATCGCGCGCTGCACGCAAAACTGTATTGCTCTGCCCGTCTCCGAAGCGTCCGGTGATTCGGATTTTTTTATCGGCGGCTTACGTTTATCCATACTGTTATTTTACGCCGGAAGACAAAAACTACTCTTGTAAAAAACTTCCGATATTGCCGCCCGTCACAATTTTAATGATTTTCGGCGTAAATGCAAATAAAACATTGTGCAAACGTGAACTATGTGCTATAATGTTTACAAATACACAATGAGGAGACTGTCATGGACAGGGTTTTAAAAACAAAAGAAATAACAGGGACTATATCAGCCGCGCTGACCGCAATCGTACTTTGCGGAGCAGCCTTGACGGGAGGTATATTTTCATCCGGAGCCGACAGAAACATAACTGCGGCGATTGCGGCGACGGCTACCGTCCTGATAATTGCGGCGGCCATAATCAATATAGCGCTGTCGAAAATGATGATAAAAAAATTACGCGCGATGAAGGTACGCGAAGTCAGAAACATGAGTCTTAAGCTTAAAGCCGAAATCGAGGCCGACTATGCCGCCGCCGAAAAGAAGACGCGCGCCACGATAGTATGGTCATACGTCTATATTTTTGCATTGACGGCAATTATTCTTGCCGCCGTTTACGCCTACGGCGCAGCCGCGCCTATTGCCGCCTCCGTCCCGATAACGGTTATCGGCGCGGCGCTGGTTTTCGGCTTGGCGAGCATACCGTTCAGCCCCGCCGAAACGCCGCGTTACGATGAAAAAGCATATATGAAGCGGGAAGATTTTTCCATGTTATATAAGTCGGCGGAGCGCGCGGCAAATAAAATCGGATATAAGGGCAACCTGAAATTTTACTGCCGGACCGACGGCGTCAGCGTGACCGAACACGCAAATACCGCATATATAAATCTGGGCATGCTTGAGGCCGCCGTGCTGACCGAGACTGAATTTTACAATGTTATGCTGCACGAGCTTGCGCACGTCGTAAACGCCGACGCAAGGCGCAGCAGATATTTTACCGCTCAGGAACGCTGTTGGACGGGCGCGCATGCAAAAACGTTTATTTCCTCGCTGACGCAGTTGCTATTTTCCTCCAGATGCGCGATGCAGATCGTTTTCGATACCAATATATACATGATGATCGCGTCAAAGCATCATGAAATCAAGGCCGACGAGACGGTCGGTGCGCTTGGCGACGGCAAGGAATATCTGGACGCTCTGGCCAAAACGGCTCTTTTGGCCATGTACCGCGAAACGCCTAAACGCGAGCTGGATTACGATTTTTACGCAAGCGAAGAAGCTCCGCTTGATTTCGCTTCCAGAATGTATAATCTGTATCCGCAATATCTTAAAAAATACGCGGACAAATGGCTTTTACAGCTTGAACGCGAGCTTCCCGCCAACAACGACTCTCATCCCACCTTTTCAATGCGCAAAAAGGCCTTTGGCGGAAGCGATTACGACGCATTTAAAACCGAAACCAACGCCGAATACCACGCTCAGCAGCTTAATGCGGTCAAGCTTGCCGACCGGCTGCTGAACGAACGCAATCGGAGCGATTACGGCAAATACCGCGAGGAATTTTACATTAAACGCACGGAAACCATGCGCGCTTTCGAGGCGGCGGAAAGCAGCGGCGAAGCTCCCGGCGAAGCGCTTATGCTGGCCGCGGTACAGGCGTATTACGGTATAGACGACGATAAAGCGCTGCGTATAGCGGACAGACTTATCGAATCGACTCCCAACTCCTACAAAGCAAGCTTTTTCAAAGGCGTAATTCTTTCCGGCAGATGCGACGACGGCTGTATAGAGTGCTTTAAGGCCGCCGCAGTCAATGTTAATCTTACGAATGCGGCCATCGACTGCATCGGCAAGTACGCAATCAAAACCGGCAATCAGAAGCTGCTGGACGAATACCGCGCGGAAGTCGCGGACGTTATACAGGAATCCATGGATAAGGCCGAGCGCAACAAGTTTACCGCGGAGACCGAAGCGGAGAAATGCGGGCTTGACGAAAACGCCGTCAAAGAAATTACCGACGCGGTGCTTGCCGCCGGCAAAAACGGCGTCGAACGCATATACGCCTGCAAATACACGGACAAGGACGACGCCGCTCATTATCCCGTTTGCATCGAATTCGGCAAGTTTAAAAATATAGCCGACCTTCTTGAGGCCGCCGCCGCGATTTACGAAGCTTTGGATATGCTCAGCGACAGCAGAGATTATCAGTTCTTCTGCAATATCTACAACGTTAAAGAGTATAATAAAATCAAAAATATCGACGGCTCTCTTATATACGAAGGCGCAAAATAACTTATTTATCTTGACTGAACAAATACAATAAGCTATAATCAGTCTCGGAGGTGAAAACATGAACGATGAAGAAAAAAGACGTCACGCGCGCACAAAGCTCATACTTAAAATAATCGGGCCGGTTATAATCGCCGGCGGCGTAGTTTTAGCAGCGATAGGTTTTATCGATTTATTTTCACACAACGGCATGCCGGGAAAGTTTTGGTGTCTGATGCTGGGACTGCCCGTTATCGCAATAGGCGGCATGATAACCATGTTTGCATTTAAAAAAGAAATTACCAGGTACGTCAAAAACGAATCCGTTGACATAATCAACGAAACGGCCAAGGAAATAAAGCCGGCCGTTGCCGATATCGCCTCCGCGGCAAAAAGCGGACTGACTTCGGATACGGTAATTTGCGAATGCGGAGAAACCAATGATAAAAACAACAAATTCTGCAAAGCGTGCGGCCGTCCCTTGCGAAAAACATGCCCCGACTGCGGAAGCACGGCAGAAGCAGACAGCGTCTTTTGCGGCAACTGCGGCAAAAAGCTGTAAAACGAACAACAAACATAAAAACAAAAACGAGTAGGTTTTATCCGACTCGTTTTTTTATATGTCCGACCGTATTTACCCGTCAAAACGGCGTAAATATCAATCTATATCCGGCAGATTATAGCAGCAGGATTTCCGATTAAATCCGCGGCGAACAGCGGCGTAAAAAAATTAAGCGTTTAAGCCGGCTTCATAAGCCTCTTTCAAGGCCGGGTTTCCCTCTATTTCGCCCTTGCGCCAGACTCCCAGTCCCATTATAACGCCGCATTCCTTAGACGCGGGCAGACAATCCTCTGTAAAACCGCGAAGCGCCTCCAAAGTGCGCGACATCATCCGCGCCTCGGTATCCGCAGCGGTAAGTATAAAATAAAATTCCTTGCCCGCAATGTCGTTGTATTTGGGTACGGTGCGGTCTATCAGTGTTTTAAGCTGAGCGCACATCGAATAAAAGTATACGGGCGTAGCCAAGACTATTACGTCCGCTTCGATCATTTTATCAAGGATCTTGCGCATATCGTCGTTAATGACGCAAGTCCCGGTACTGCCACATGCCCCGCAGCCCGTGCAGTAAGCGATTTTTTTATCGGCAAGAAATATTTTTTCCGCCGCCTTTCCAGATTTTAACGCGCCTTTTAAAAACTCGTCGGCCAGCGCGTCGGAATTGCCGCCCCGCCTCGGACTGGATGAAATAACAAGCACTTTCTTCATAAATCAATCTCCTTTTTTCCGCCGGGATTACCGCCGGCAAGTATTTTGTCGTAATTTTCTATTTTATAGTCCAATCTTTTTAACGTAGCCTTAAGCTTATCCAGCCGCTCGCGTAAAATTTCGCGCTGCTCGACCAAAATCGCCTTGCGTGCGGCGGCAGTGCTATCGCCCTGAAGGTAAAGCGTAACAAATTCAATCAGCGCGTCTATGCTTACCCCCGCCGAGCGCAAACAGCGCATAAGCTCGATCCAGCGGCACGACTCGTCGTCATAATTTCTTATGCCGTTTTTGCGCGGAACCGGCGGTATTATTCCCACGCGCTCGTAATACCTGAGCGTATCCGCGCTTAAGCCGTATTTGTTTACAACTTCGGCTATCGTCATGATATTTTCTCCTTGCTTTTATTTACATTATCATAATGCTTGGAGCAAACTCCAAGTCAAGCATTTTAACCGAACTTTTTTAATTTTAACGAAAAAATTATTTGCAACAAAAAAAACGCCGTCCTCTAACGCTATTCGCTTTAAACAACGCGCAAGGTTTAACCGTCCGCTTCTTTGACGGAATTATCGGCAAACGAAACGTATTTTTTAGCAACGAGCCCCGATTTATATTATTCTCCTACAACGTTTGATTGCGGCCGAAAATAAAGTATTTTTAAAGCCGAACCGCGCGCAAAATAAATTACGCCCGTTTAATAGATTCACCCGGATTTTAGCCAAGACTTGCCGGACGCCGACAGTCAGACCGATATTTTGCCGCTTAAATCCCAAAGCTGAGGATTACTGGTCGAAGCGGCTACGGCTCCGGCTCTTAAGCCTCTTTCGGCCTCCTCCCGCGTGGAAATGAGTCCGCCGACAATGACCGAGCGCGAATCGGCGGTAAATTTACCGACCATCTCGGGCAAAAGCCCGGGCATGATTTCCACCGAATCGGGACAGATTTTATCAGCGTAAACAAGCGCCGAGCTGAGCCCCTGAGAATCGATCAGAAACACGCGCAGAACCGTAAAAATTCCGGCGGACTTAGCGCATTTGACGATATTGGGACGCGTAGAAATAATGCCATCCGGCTTAAGCCTTTCCACGACGTATCTGACCGCGGCCTCGTCCTTGCCGATACCGTCCATAAGATCGATATGCAGTAAAATTTTTTTATCGCTGACGTGAGCGCGCCTTACAGTATCTCCGACCGTCATCAAATCGCTTTTAAGCAGAAAAATAACGCGCGCCGGACTTGAAAGCGCCTGTCTGAAGGCCGCCTCGTCCTTTACCGCCGCCACAATCCCGCTTTTTTTAAGCTCTGCCGCCACTCCCATAAAAAACTCCTTTAACTTCTTTTATCGAAATATCCCCGATACTTTATTCCAGAAACCAAACCGTCGTCAATACGCAAAACCTGACAGAGATCAATAAAGTAATCGTCCGTCATACTGGCTATATAATCGGCAACAATATCGTCGGCATGGTCGCGTATTCCCATATTTTCATAAATATCGGAAAGATACATTCCTTTTATATGGTGTTTGTAAATATAAGACCTTTTGTTGCCGGCTAAAACGTCCGCGCATAGAGCTTCATACAGCTTTGGCATAAGCCCTTCTACTATTTCATAATTTTCTATCACCGTTTTATCCCGGTATATCTTAATGTAATTGTCATCGACAAGCATTTTAAATTCTTCAAAAACCTCCTCGTCTATATTAAGCGACGGACTGTTTATGCTGTTTCTGACAATATTTTTCACCATGTTGGTAATGATTTTGGCATTGGAATCTCCCAAAATCGTTTGTTTGAACTCAGCAACCTTATTCCCCATGCCCGCGTGATAGAGGTCCTGCCTGTCCTTTCCGACATACGCTATCATATCGCTCAGCCGCACTACGCAGCCTTCAAGCGTGTTTGGCCTTAACGTCTTATGATAATCGTTGTCTATAAAGCATTTTTCCAATAGTTCATCGAATTTTTCAAAATCGGAAAGCCCGGACGGAAAATACTCTCTGCAAACCTTTTCTCCGTTATGCGCAAGAATGCCGCTCAGCGTCTGAAGACTTAAATCATAATTTCTTGTAAGCCGGCGGAAATAACGCGCGCTTTGCACGTTGTGATTGAAATAACGCGGTTCCCTGCCGCGCTTAACGCAACCGTCGCAGTAGCATTTGCTCAAATATTCCTCTCCCTTGTGCCCGAAAGGAGTATGACCTATATCGTGACCGAGCGCTATGGCGTCTATAAGATCCAGATTGAGTCTCAAGGCGCGGCCGATAGTTCTGCCTATTTTAGAAACAAGCTGAACGTGCAGCGCCCGACGGGTGATATTATCGTTTTTGTAAAAGGAAAGCACCTGAGTTTTATCGGAATATCTGTTATAAAGCGGACAATGCAATATCCTGTCCGCGTCGCGCGCAAAAGACGGCCGCAGAATATCCGCGTGCTGCACGGAAGGATACACGGCCTGCGAGCTTTTTGTAGCATATTTCGACAAAAGACTTTCGCCGGCCGTTTCGGCTTCTTCTATGTACTTTTTTTCGCCCTTGCTGAATGTAAAATAATTTTTCATAAAATTCTCTGACAGACCGACCGATAAGGTTAATTTTGTCCTATTATATCTTATTACAGCGAAAAAAATCAAGCGAATTATTCTTGACGTATAATCCCGAGGCCGCGATATTGTTTTTTTATGCCGGACTTGCCTGTTGCAAACCGGAATATCATTATAAACGCGCTGCGTTTAATAGCGTCGCAAAGAAAAGCGCGCCACGGCGTCCGACTCTATCTGTACGACGGATTTAAACCGCGTGCCGAGCGATACTCGGACGGCGATACGCCGCAGTATTTTTTGAAAATTCTGCTGAAATAAAGCGGATCGTCGAATCCGCAGCTGTAAGCTATCTCGGAAACGGGATTACCGGTGCAGATAAGCATTTCGCACGCGCAGCGTAGTCTGATTTCGTTTTGATATTTTTTCACCGACACCCCCATTACGTCTGAAAATTTATGCTGAAAGCCGCTCTTCGAGTAACCCGACCTTGCAGCAAGCTCCGACACGGAGATTTTTTTATCATAATTCGCGTTAAGATACGTGAGCGCCGGCAACAGCGGATACGTTCGATCGTTTTTGCCGGGAGTCGCCGCAGCCGCCGCAATATCGTATATCAGCTGCAAAAGATAAACGTTTGCGTACTCCTCAAAACCGGGCAGCCGGAATCTGCCGATAAGCTTTGAAAAAACATCGGAAATTCTTTCGTCCCGCAAAAGCGGATATACTCCGCTTTTAAGTCCGCACGAATCGAGAATTTCCTTAACGGCAGTACCCGTAAAATGACACCACAAAGAGGAGCTTCCCGATTTAAACAAATATCTTTGCTCTTCTCCCGCCGCATAAACGACAATCCCCCCTGCGGTAAGACGGTGCGCTCCGCCGCCGAAAAACGCCTCGCATTCGCCGCCGTTAACCATAAGTATGTGGTAGTCCACTCGTCCGGATTTACGTATAACCTGAAAATCTGACGAAACGTTTTGAAAGCCGCAGCTGTTTACCTTTAGAAATTTGTCCGTAACAAAATTGGTTTTATCCAGAAGATTTCCGTCGTAAACGCGCATTTTTTCACCCGCCGTTTTTTACGATTATAACAGAAAAAAGCATTTTTGTCCATGCTTTGCGCCGAATTATACATTAACATTTGCGCCGGCATGAATTATAATTACCTTATAAAAAACCGCAAGGAGGAAAAATAATGAAAATAGCTTTTATCGGCGCGGGAAGCCTGCAGTTTACGACAAGCTGCGTCAGGGATCTGCTTTGCTTTCCGGCATTTAAAGAATGCGAATTCGCGCTGATGGACATTAACGCGGAAAATCTGAAAAAAATCGAAGCAATCGTAAAACGAATTACTTACAATATGAATTGCCCCCGCTGTAAAGTGACCGCGACAACGGACAGAGCAAGCGCGCTTAAAGACGCGGACGGAGTGCTATGCACCGTTTTCAACGGCGACGTGGACGTTTGGCAGTACGATATTCTGATCCCGGAAAAATACGGCGTCGACATAAACGTCGGCGATACCAGGAGCGTATCCGGAATTTTCCGCGCGCTGAGAAACATTCCGCTAATGCTGGACATCTGCCGCGACATAGAAAAATACTGTCCTAAGGCGGTTTTCCTGAATTATACCAATCCCATGTCCATGCTTTGCGGCGCTATGCAGAAATATTCGGGCGTCGAGGTGACCGGTCTTTGCCACAGCGTTCAGGGCACCGTCAAAATGCTTGCCGAATGGCTTGACGTGCCCCGCGACGAGATAACGTATCATTGCGTCGGCGTAAACCATCAGGCCTTTTACACCGTTCTGGAACATAAAGGAAAGGACCTTTATCCGCGCCTCAGAAAGCTGCTGGAAAATCCCGATTATTACAACCGTGAACAGGTCAGAAACGAGATGTTTTTAAAACTCGGTTATTATGCTACCGAATCCAGCGGTCACAACTCCGAATACAATCCGTGGTTCAGAAAAAGACCGGACCTTATAGAAAAATACTGCACTGACGGAACGAATTGGAATCCGGGCCGCCACGCTTTTTCGCTTGAGCTGAGAAAAAAAAGAAAGGCGGAAGGTTTAAAACAGTACGACGACTGGCTTGACAAGGAATTCAATCCAGAAAAAAGCAACGAATACGCCGCGGATATTTTCAACGCGCGCATCGGAGACGGCAAGCCCTTCGTCTTTAACGGCAACGTGCTAAACCGCGGTTCAGTCCCGAATCTTCCGGCCGACGCATGCGTGGAAATTCCGGTAGTTGCAGACAGAATGGGCTTTAAAACGACAATCGCAGGTCCTCTGCCCGAGCATCTTGCCGTATTGGTAAACACTACGGCGCGCATAGAATCGATGGTTGTGGACGCCGCAATGCAAAAAAGCAGAGAATCGGTCTATCGCGCGGTCTGCATGGATCCGCTGTGCTCCGCCGTCTGCTCCTTAGAAGAAATACAGCATATGTGCGACGAATTATTTGACGCCAACAGCGCGTTTTTAGGCGAATACAAATAGGCCAGTATTAAAAAACGATTCCGCAGCCCTTTTTTGAGATAGAACGACTATAGACGAGCCGGATTCCGAAACGTAAGCCAGCGGCTCCGCGCCCGACGGCAGCATCGGTAATCCGCTCTGAAAATCCAAACAGACCGCTCCGCATAAGATATTAAAAACGGCCGAGCGCCCGCAGCGGCAAGATTTAAAAACACTTGCCGCAAATCAGTCTTTACGCCGTCCGGAATAAGTCAAAGCCGCGCCGATAAAACCTTTAAAAAGAGGGTGAGGCTTGTTGGGCCTGCTTTTAAATTCCGGATGGAATTGAACTCCGACGTAAAACGGCCTGTCGGACAGCTCCACCGTTTCAACAAGCCTGCCGTCGGGCGAGGAGCCGCTGAGCACGAGTCCGCAATCCTGAAGCAAACCGCGGTAATCGTTGTTGAACTCGTAGCGGTGTCTGTGCCGCTCGCTGACGACTCCCGCACCGTAACAGCGCTCCATCGTCGTGCCGGGCATAATACTGCAGGGATACGCCCCCAGCCGTAAGGTTCCGCCTTTGTCGATTTCATCGCTTTGTCCTGGCATAAAATCAATGACCTTATGCCTGCACTGTTCGTCAAATTCCCCCGAATTTGCATCCTCTAGCCCCGCCGCGTTTCTGGCAAATTCAATGACCGCAATCTGCATTCCCAGGCAAATTCCGAAATACGGAATTACGTTTTCTCTGGCATACCTTGCCGCGACTATCATTCCCTCTATTCCGCGGCTGCCGAAACCGCCCGGCACTAGAATGCCGTCCAGTCCCGACAACTGCTTGCCCGCATTGTCGGCGGTTATGTTTTCGGAATCTATCCAATGTATTTTAACGTGAACATCGTGGTGGTAACCTGCATGCCTAAGCGCCTCGGCAACTGAAAGATACGCGTCATGAAGGCCTACGTATTTGCCCACAAGCCCTATATTGACAACGCCCTTGCGCGATTTTATGCGCTCGACCATTTGCGACCATTCCTTAAGATCGGGTTGGGGCGCGTCTATCCCAAGCTCTCTGCACACCACGGACGAAAAATTCGATTTTTCCAGCATCAGCGGCGCTTCATAAAGATTGGGAAGCGTAATATTTTCTATCACGCAGTCAGGTTTTACGTTGCAGAACATCGAAATCTTTTTGAAAATCGACTTTTCCAGCGGCTCGTCGCAGCGAAGAACGATAATATCTGGATTTACGCCCATGCCCTGCAGCTCCTTTACGGAATGCTGCGTCGGCTTTGATTTATGCTCGTCGGAGCCGCGCAGAAACGGCACCAGCGTAACGTGAATAAACAAACTGTTTTCTCTGCCGACCTCCAGGGAAATCTGACGGACCGCCTCTATAAATGGCTGAGATTCGATATCTCCGATAGTTCCGCCGATTTCGGTAATCACCACGTCCGCGCCGGTCTTTTTGCCGACGTTATAAACAAATTCCTTGATTTCATTGGTAATATGCGGTATGACCTGAACGGTAGAGCCCAAATATTCGCCGCGCCGCTCCTTATTGAGAACGTTCCAATAAACCTTGCCGGTGGTAAGGTTGGAATATTTGTTCAGATTTTCGTCAATAAAGCGCTCGTAATGACCTAAATCCAGGTCGGTCTCCGCCCCGTCTTCGGTCACGTACACCTCTCCGTGCTGATAAGGACTCATTGTCCCGGGATCAACGTTGATGTACGGATCCAGCTTTTGCGCGGCAATTTTCAGTCCTCTCTGCTTAAGCAGCCTGCCCAAGGACGCGGCCGTAATACCTTTACCCAGTCCCGAAACCACGCCTCCCGTTACAAATATGTATTTAGTCATATGCTCCTCCCTATTCCCACTCCACAGTCGCCGGCGGCTTTGACGTAATGTCGTACACAACTCTCGTGACGCCGCTCACCTCGTTGGTGATCCTGACGCTTGCTCTTTCCAGTACCTCATAAGGCAGCCTGGTCCACTCGGCCGTCATAAAATCGTCGGTGCTTACGGCTCTCAACGCCACGGTGCAACCATAGGAACGCGCGTCGCCCTGCACTCCGACGCTGCGCAGATCCGTAAGCACGGCAAAATACTGATCGGCGGATTTCTTAAGCTCCGCGCGGTCTATTTCCTCCCGGAAAATTGCGTCCGCCTCGCGCAGCCGCTCAAGCTTTTCTCTTGTGACCTCTCCGATTATTCTTACCGCAAGCCCTGGACCGGGAAACGGCTGTCTCCAGACCAAAGCTTCCGGAATCCCCAGCTGAAGTCCGGCCCTACGCACCTCGTCCTTAAACAGATACTTAAGCGGCTCCGCAATTTCGTCGAAAGCTATTACGTCCGGCAGACCGCCTACGTTGTGATGGCTTTTTATCACAGCAGAATCTCCGCTGCCGCTTTCCACGACGTCAGGGTAAATGGTGCCTTGCGCAAGAACGTTGATTTTACCTAATTTTTTCGCTTCGGCCTCAAATACCCTGATAAACTGCTCTCCGATAATTTTTCGCTTTGCTTCCGGCTCGCAAACTCCGTTAAGCGCTTTCAAAAACCCCTCTTCCGCGTTTACCCTGATAAGATTAAGGCCGAATTGACCGCGAAAAACATGCTCGACAAAGTCGCCTTCGTTTTTTCTCAGCAGACCGTGATCTACAAAAACGCAAGTCAAGTCGTTTCCTATCGCTTTATTTAAAAGCACAGCCGCCACCGCTGAATCGACGCCGCCGGAAAGCGCCAGCAGCACTTTTTTGCCCGCCAGCTCGGCACGGTACTTTTCTACCGAACGCGCTATAAAATCGTCCATAGTCCAGCCGCCGCTGCAGCCGCATACGTCATAAAGAAAATTATGCAGCATGCGAGTTCCGAAATCGGTATGAGTAACCTCGGGATGAAACTGCACGCCGTAAAGTCTTCTTTTAGCGTCTTCCATAGCGGCGCACGGACATTTTTCGGTAGACGCGACTATTTTAAAGCCGTCAGGGACGGTTTGAATGAAATCATTATGGCTCATCCAGCAGACGCTTTTTTCGGGAACGTTACCGAATAAAACGCTTTTACCCGCAGTAAGCAGGGTTTTACCGTACTCGCTGCCGGCTTCGGCGCGCATCACGCGGCCGCCTGCAAGATAGGCCATAAGCTGCGCTCCGTAGCATATGCCGAGTACGGGAATGCCGATATTCAATATTTCCGGATCATAATGAGGCGATCCGGCGTCGTTGACGTTGTTCGGTCCGCCTGTGAAAATAATTCCCTTATATCCCTCCGCCTTGATCTGGCCAACTGAAATTCTGTCGTAAGGCTTGATTTCGGCATAAACCTTCTGCTCCCGTACTCTGCGCGCGATAAGCTGATTATACTGTCCGCCGAAATCCAGAACAAGTATTTTTTCTTCTTTCATGTAATCCTCCGCTTTTAAATAACTTTTTCTGTCTGCGTATTTTTCCGTCAGCCGCATAAAACGCCCCGAGCGGCAATCCCTTCAGCTGCCGATATTTTATTTGCCGCGTCGCTCCGCCTAACGGATAAAACGGCCGAGTACGGGTTTTTACCCGATACCGTTACAGTTACGGTCGGCGACGCAGCATAAGCCGTTTCAATAAAATTACCTTACGCCGAACAGCATGTCTCCGTATGTCGGAAAAGGCCAGTATTTTTTGGCGGTAAGCGTCTCCGCTTCGTCGCAGGCAAGACGAAGCTCGCTCATCCTGACAAGAACCTCGTCCCGGATCATAGCCGATTCGGCAACGATATCCTCCGCACGCGCAAGAAGGATTACTGCGTTTTCCAGCTCCTCCGCCTTTACGGCAATTCGGTCCGTCAAAGCTGACAGCTTTTTTACCAAAACGGCTTCATATCCGCATGCAAGCGAAGAATCAAGCGCTTTTTTAGCGGCCGCGCTTCTCGACAGTTCAGCCGCGTATTCCTCCACGGCCGGCGCAATCTGAGTTTTTGCCATGTCGGCCATGGTATTAGCTTCGATAACGACGGTTTTACAATAATTTTCCAGCATGATTTCACATCTGGATTTCAGCTCCGCCTCGGAATAAACGCCGTGCGAGGTCAGCATATCGACGTTTTTTTTGTCCAGCAAACGCGGCATACAATCCGGAGTCGTGCGATAATTGAGAAGCCCGCGCTTTTCGACTGCCTCCTTAATCCATGAATCGTCGTATCCGTTGCCGTTGAAAACTATGCGCTTATGGTCTTTGATTGTTTTCTTAATCATTTCGTGCAGCGCGTTTTCAAAATTTTCCTCGCCCTCGAGGCGGTCCGCATATATCTTAAGGCTTTCGGCAACCGCGCTGTTCAGCATTATATTTGCACAGGCGATGCTGTTTGACGAACCGAGCATACGGAATTCGAATTTATTTCCGGTAAACGCAAACGGGGAAGTTCTGTTGCGGTCAGTGGTATCGCGGTTAAATTTGGGCAAAACGTTTACGCCCAACTTCATCTGAATTTTCTCGGCCCCCTTATAGACGGCTCCGGTTTCTATCGCGTCAAGCACCGCGCTCAGCTCGTCGCCCAGAAAAACCGATACGACCGCGGGAGGAGCCTCGTTTGCGCCGAGACGATGATCGTTGCCAGCGGTGGCGACCGATATGCGAAGCAAATCCTGATAGTCGTCAACTGCCTTTATCACAGCGCACAAAAAAAGCAAAAACTGCGCGTTTTCATACGGAGTTTCTCCCGGACTAAGCAAATTTTGCCCCGAATCCGTCGCTATCGACCAGTTGTTATGCTTTCCGCTGCCGTTGACTCCGGCAAAGGGCTTTTCGTGCAGCAGGCATACAAGGCCGTGCTTTGCCGCAACCTTTTGCATAATTTCCATCGTAAGCTGATTATGGTCGGTTGCAATATTAGTAGTGGTATAGATCGGCGCAAGCTCGTGCTGGGCTGGCGCAACCTCGTTATGCTCCGTTTTTGCCAGAATACCCAGCTTCCAAAGTTCCTTGTTCAGCTCTTCCATGTAAGCGGATACCCGCGGCTTGATCGCGCCGAAATAGTGATCGTCCATCTCCT
>ENA-UOJE01001501-UOJE01001501.1-human-gut-metagenome-genome-assembly--contig:-C23-NODE-1501-length-20651-cov-33.812488_pt1 | contig 20651 bp, 13 predicted proteins | sample MGYA00242341_ERZ723888 | MGnify/ENA metagenome assembly ERZ723888 | reverse complement strand
TTTTTTGTGTGTCCTTTTTTTTTGTTTTGGGGGGTGTTTTATTCCCAAAAAACCCCCTCTTTTTTTTTGGTCGTGCCCCCCCGCTCGCCCCCCCCACCACTTGCGTTTCGGAGGTAAAAGCGGCCGGATTTTCATAAATACATAGGTAAGCGTTTATAATTTGTAGGAAAGCGTTATCTTTGCAGCAGATTTATGTTACGGATCGATCCGAAAAGACAACGGGTAACGGGTGGCATGGCGACTCTGTTTTTCGGAGCCGGATGCCGTAGACGAATGGAAATCTCCCTTTTTATTAATCTAAACTTATACTTATGAGGAAACTTGCCTTTTTATTTTTGTCGCTGTTCGCATTCTGTACGGCTTCGGCACAGGTGACGACGTCGAGCATGAGCGGTCGCGTCGCCGACACCGACGGCCAGCCGATCATCGGTGCGACGATCGTCGCCGTGCATACGCCGACGGGTACGCAGTATGCTACGGCATCGACACGCAACGGCCAGTTCAACTTGGGCGGTATGCGTGTGGGAGGTCCTTACGATGTGGAGGTCAGCTTTATCGGCTGCAATACGGAAAAGATCGAGGGAATCTATCTGACCATCGGCGAGGAGGCTACGTTGGACTTCGTGTTGCGCGAAGACTCGCAGTCGATCGGCGAAGTGGTGGTCGTAGGCAAGGCCAATCCGGTCTTCAATGCCAACCGCACGGGCGCGCAGGAGGTCGTGACGCTCGAAATGATGGAGAAACTGCCTACGACGAGCCGTTCGCTCGATGAATTCGTCAAACTGACGCCCATGTCGAGCGGTAAGAATTTCGCCGGTACGTCGTATCGTTTCAACAACGTGACCGTCGACGGTGCGTCGTTCAACAACTCGTTCGGCCTGTCGTCGGCGCTGGGCGCCCAGGGTACAGAGCCCATCTCGCTCGAATCGATCGAGCAGGTGCAGGTGATGATCGCTCCCTACGACGTGCGCAACGGCGGCTTCACGGGCGGCGGTATCAACTCGGTGACCAAGTCGGGTACCAACGAGTGGCACGCTTCGGCCTATATGTATACCAAGAGTCCCGAGTTGCAGGGCCGCCGCGTGCGCGACTATGTCGGTCAGGTGTCGGAGTTCTCCAATCGTCAGTACGGTGTGAGCCTGAGCGGCCCGATCGTGAAGAACAAGCTCTTCTTCTTCGTCAACGGCGAGCTGGACCGTCAGGACGAACCGATCTCGAACCGTCTGGCCGATTCGCGTGTCTCGGCCGCCGATCTGGACGATCTGGCCAAGTTTCTCGGCGATCAGTTCAACTACAATCCGGGCGGTTACGATCTGTCGAAGACCGAGACGCGGGCCGATCGTCTTACGGCGCGTATCGACTGGAATATCAACGATCGGAATACCTTCTCGTTGAAGTACTACTACCTGAAATCCTATAATACGAACGCTCCTTCGACGTCGGGCGCTCCTGCCAACGGACGCGGCCCCAACGCCTATGCCATGCCCTTCTCGTCGAGCTACTACCGCACGAACAACGATTTCAACATCGTCATGGCCGACTGGAACTCGACGATCAACGACCACATGTCCAACACGTTGAAGGTGGGGTACTCGCGTCTGCGCGACTATCGCGACATGGACGGCGGTTTCTTCCCGCAGGTCGACATCCTCAAAGACGGATCGAGCTATACGGTCTTCGGTACCGAGGCCAACTCCTACAACAACCAGCTCGATACCGACATCTTCCAGATTCAGGACAACTTCACGATGAACTACGGCCGTCACCAGATCACCGTCGGCACGCAGTCGGACTATCGCAGTTTCAGCAACGGCTTCGCGCAGAACTATCCGGGCTCGTGGGTCTTCTCGTCGATCGACGACTTCAAGTTCAACGTGCTGGCCGCGAAGGATTACATGGCTTCGCACGGCAATATGACGGGCTTCGACATTACCAAGTACGACCCCTCGCAGTTCGGTCTGACGGGCGTGGTCAACGGCGGTCTTGCCAACAGCGCCGGTACGGGGCAGACGCATTACTTGCAGAAGTATTCGCTTATGGAGGGCTTCCCCTTCGCCGAGATCGACGTGCTGCAACTCGGCTTTTACGTGCAGGACAAGTGGACGCCCAGCAACCGTTTCTCGCTGACGTTCGGTCTGCGCGTCGATATGCCGATCTTCATGACCGACCTGCCCGAGAATCCGCGCGTGGCGGCCGAGACCTATCGTGACGGCATCAAGGTCGACGTTTCGAAATATCCGGGCGTGCACCCGCAGTTCTCGCCGCGCGTGGGCTTCAACTGGAAACCGCTCGAAGACGGTTCGTTGCAGTTGCGCGGCGGTACGGGACTCTTCACGGGCACGCCTCCCTATGTCTGGATTTCGAATCAGGCGGGCAACAACGGTGTGCTTTTCGGGTCGATCGACATGGAAGGCGAAGCGCTGAAAAATCTCGGTTTCCTGGGCAGCATCGATCAGAACGCCAATATGTACAAACCCGCCGAGGCGGCCTATTCCCGTGCCGAGATCGCCGTGACGGATCCCGATTTCAAGTATCCGAGCCTGTGGAAGAGCAATCTTGCGCTCGACTACAAGTGGCGCGGCTGGGTATTCACGCTCGAAGCCCTCTACACGAAGGATGTCAATGCGATCTACCATGACAACATCGGTATCGAGGTCGCCGAAGGCAAATACGTGAACGACGGCGGTCAAGGACAGCGCACGGCCTTCACGGGGAGATATTACGCCGAGAACAAGACGCTCAACCCGATGAACGGAGAAAACGGCGCCGCTTCGCACGTCGTGATGCTCCGCAATACGAACAAGGGCTACTCGTTCTACACCACGCTCCAAATCCAGAAGGAGTTCGTGCAGGGGCCGCTGCGCGGTCTCTACCTCAATGGATCGTATACGATGGGTACGGCGCGCAGCGTGACCGACGGTACGTCGTCGGTGGCTACGTCGGCCTGGAAATATACGCAGAAGGTGGCTGTCAACAGCGAGGAGCTGGGCTATTCGGCCGGCTCGTTCGACGGGCGGCTGCTGTTGAGCGCCTTCTACACGGCACGCTGGGGCAAGCACGGTGCGACCAACTTCGGTCTGGTCTACCAGCGTTACCGCCCCTACCGTTTCTCCTACTGCTACGGCGGCGACGCCAACGGCGACGGTCAGACGGCCAACGACCTGATCTACGTGCCGGCCAACCGCGACGAAGCGGTCGGCCATCTGGTTTCCGACGGTTTCGCCGACAACAACGGCAACATGGCCGGTGACAAGGATTTCGACGAGGCGCAGGCCTGGGAGAATGCCTGGCAGGCGATGGACAAGTTCATCGAGCAGGACGCCTATCTGAGCAAGCACCGCGGCGAGTACACCAAGCGCAACGGCGCCGTGGCACCCTTCGCCAATCAGCTCGACCTGAGCATTTCGCACGACATCATCGTTCCGCAGCGCAACGGTCGCGAGCATAAGTTGCGATTCAGTTTCAACATCGACAACTTCCTCAACCTGCTCAACCGCAACTGGGGTGTAAGCTACTCGCAGTATCTGGGGACGAACGGTCAGCAGTATCAGTTCTTGTCCGTCACGCAGAAGCCGACGGCGGCCAACGACTATACGCTGCAATACAAGATGACCAACGGATTGAATGACATCTACGGCAACGACATTTCGCTGGATCGTACCTACAAACCCGATATCGGCTCCTATTGGACGATGCAGTTCGGTATCAAATATATGTTCTAAGCGGAGGAATCCGTCTGCAAATGCGAAGGGGCGTCACATCAGTGACGCCCCTTCGTTGTCGTTTCGCTGCGGGATCAGGACTCGGCGGCGGGGAGTTTGAGCAGCAGCTCGCCGATGGCTTCGCGCAGCGTCTCCTTGGGCAATGCGCCGGTAGCCATCTGCGGCATTCCCCGGGCGGGGATGAAGAGCAGCGTGGGGACGGAGCGCACGCCGAAGGCTGCGGCCAGCTCCTGTTCGCGGTCGATGTCGACTTTGTAAATCTCCACTTCGCCGGCGTACTCCTCGGAGAGCTCTTCCAGGATCGGTGCGAGTGTGCGGCAGGGGCCGCACCAGGTCGCATAGAAGTCGACGATGGCCGGTCGCGAGCCCAGATAGTGCCATTCGGAGATGGCGGAGTCGAGGTTGGCGATTTTTTCCGAGAATTCGGCTTTGGTCAGTTGTGTGATTGCCATGATTGCGGTTGTTTTGCGGTTATTGTACGGAAACTTCTTCGGGCTCTTCCTGCGGCAGCGGCCGTGTGCAGAAGAACCAGTCGTAACACTGCGTCCCTTCGTCGGGGCGGGTCATGCGCTCTTCGGCGGCAGCGGCCGACGAGGCGGTGGGCACGATCGCTTCGTCGCCCGGATGCCAGTCGGCGGGCAGCGCTACCTGGTAGCGGTCGACGGTTTGCAGGCCGACGAGCACACGTTTGATCTCGTCGAAGTTGCGGCCCAGCGCCAGCGGATAGTAGATCACGGCGCGGATCGTGGCGTCGGGGTCGATGAAGAAGACGGCGCGGACGGCCGACGTCGAACTTTCGCCCGGCTGGATCATGCCGTAGAGGTTGGCGACTTCCATCCGCAGATCGGCGATCAGCGGGAAACGCACCTCGACGTACCGCATTCCGCGGTAGACGATCTTGTCGCGAATCGTGCGCAGCCATGCGATGTGGCTGTACAGTCCGTCGACCGAGAGTCCGACGAGCTGGCAGTTGAGCGCTTCGAATTCGTCGCTGCGTGCCGCGAAGGTCATGAATTCGGAGGTACAGACGGGCGTGAAGTCCGACGGGTGGCTGAAAAGGATGATCCAGCGTCCGGCATAATCTTCCGGAAAGCGGATCGGGCCTTGCGTGGTGACGGCCTCGAACGACGGGGCCTTGTCGCCGATGCGCGGCAGGGGAGTGGTGTTCGGATTTTCCATATCGTCTCTTTTTTAACGGTGTGACACGGCGGTCGACCGGAAGAAACTCTCTGGAAGTAGCGAGGCGGCCTCAGAAGCGGCGGGTGTAGGCGTGGCAGTAGGGGAGCGTTCCCCGGCGGCGGTAGTAGTCCTGGTGACAGGTTTCGGCGGGCCAGAAGGGGCCGGCCGGCGTCACACGCGTGGCGACGCGGTAACCTTTGCTGCGGAGCAGGGCGATGAGCCGTTCGGCCACGGCGCGTTGTTCGGGCGAGGTGTAGAAGATTTCGGAGCGGTACTGGTCGCCGATGTCGGGCCCTTGGCGGTCGATCTGCGTAGGGTCGTGGATCTCGAAGAAGAGGCGTGCGAGCGTTTCGTAGGAGACCTTCGACGTATCGAAGGTCACGCGCACCGCTTCGGCGTGTCCCGTGGTATGGCTGCACACCTCCTCGTAGGTAGGGCGGTCGGTGCGGCCGCCGGTGTAACCCGCTTCGACCGAGAGGACGCCGGGCTGTTGTTCCAGCAGGTATTCCACGCCCCAGAAACAACCGCCGGCGAAGATCGCCGTTTCGGTCGTGGCGGCCGCCTCGGAGGAGGTTCGGTCGGACGGCTCCGCGGCCGGCACGAAGTCGAGCGAGAGGGAGTTGACGCAGTGGCGCGTATTCTTGTCGGTAAAGCGTTCACCCGTGAAGACATGCCCCAGATGCGCCCCGCAGCGGGCGCAGGTGATCTCGGTGCGGCGGCCGTCGGCGTCGGGCGTGCGGCGTACCGCACCTGCGATCTCGTCGTCGAAGGCGGGCCAGCCGCACCCCGCATCGAACTTGTCCTCCGAACGGTAGAGCGGCGCGCCGCACTGGCGGCAGCGGTAGAGGCCGCGCTCGCTGTGCTTGTAGTATTTTCCCGTGAAGGGAGCCTCGGTTCCCTTGTCGACGATGATCCGGCGTTCGTCGGGTGTGAGCGGTTTCATGGTTTGTGCATTTACCGTGAGGAGAATTCCCATGAGGGCGATTCCTCCTGCGATGATTCGTTTCATAACGCTCTGTCGGATGTGCAACAATCGCGCCGTGCGCGCCCTACAACAGCGATATTGCGCCTTGCACGGCGTAGAGGACAGCCACGTAGCGCAGCGCCTTGCCCGCGAACATGGCCAGCGTGGTGATCCACACGTTGCTGCGCATGAGTCCCAGCAGGATGGCGATCGCTTCGCCGACGTAGGGCAAGAAGGCGAAAAAGGCGCTCCATGCCCCCTTTCCTGCGAGGAAGCGTCCGGCACGGTCGAGTTGTTTTTCGCCGATGCCGAGGTAGCGGCCGAACCATTCGCGTTTGCCCAGATGACCGATCCAGTAGCAGGTCATGCCGCCTGCGGTGTTGCCCGTGGCGGCTGCCAGCAGGCAGAGTGCGGGGTCGAGTCCCAAGCGGACGAGTACGACCATCACCGCTTCCGAACTGAACGGGACGATGCTCCCCGCCACGAAGGCCGAGAGGAAAAGTCCCCAATAGCCCCAGTCGATGCAGAGCTGCGTGGCCGTGTCCAGAAATCCTTCCATGTCATTCGTCGCTTTGTTGCGGCAGGTCGTCGAGCAGTGCCGTCAGCGAATCGTAGAGCGGCACGCCATAGCGCCGGCAGGTGATGCGCACGTTGTCGTAGCGGTAGTAGTCGGGGCTGCACGCCACGAACAGCTTGCCCGAACGGGCGTAAAGTCCCATTTCGAGCAGCGAGATCGGCGAGCGGCTGTCGCCCAGCAGATTCATTACGATGAGGTCGGCCGCTTCGAGGTGCGCCAGCTCCCATGCGACCTGGTACTCCATTTCGGCCGGCGAGGCATGGAACTCCCGACGGCGGGGATTGAAGAAGAGCCAGCGGCCGCCGATGCTGTCGCGGAAGCGGGCGACGAGAGCCGCCTGCCAGTCGGCGCTGCGTCCCATGTCGATCGTGCCGGCGAGGAAGACTTTGCGGTACTGCGTCGAGTCGACCGTGTGCGACCGCCAGCGGGGCTGGTATTCGGCCACGTCGTCGGCCGGCGTTTCGACGGCTCGTATGCCGGTCGGCCGGGAACCGCCGCCGCAGCCGGCCAGCAGGAGGACGAGGAGGGTTGCAGGGCGGTTCATCGGAGCGTGTCGTCGAGCGGCCATGGCCGCAGTTCGTAGAGTTGGTTGCGCAGGCGCGGGGTGAAGCCCGCTTCGCGGATCGCCTGCTGGATGCCTTCGGCGTCGAAGCGGTTGTCGGCACCGGCCGACGAGACGACGTGCTCCTCGATCATGATCGACCCCATGTCGTTGGCGCCGCTGTGGAGCGCCGCCTGCGCCGTCTGGCGGCCGACGGTGAGCCACGACGCCTGTATGTTGGGGATGTTGTTCAGGATCAGCCGGCTGGCGGCGATGATGCGGATGTATTCCAGCGGCGAGAAATCGGTCGACGTCCCTTCGGCTTCGAGCCGCGTGCCCGTCGAGCGGAAGATCCACGGGATGAAGGCCAGAAAGCCGGGCTTCCCTTCGGGGCAGCGCGCTTGCAGGTTGCGGATCGCGAGCAGGTGGTCGACGCGCTGGCGCGGCTGCTCGACGTGGCCGTACATCATCGTGGCCGACGTGGCCAGCCCCAGCGTATGGGCTTCGTGCATCACCGCGAGCCACGACGCCACCGAGGGCTTGGCGGGCGAGATCGCGCGCCGCACGTCGGGGTCGAGGATTTCGGCTCCGGCGCCCGGCAGCGAATCCAGTCCGGCGGCCATGAGCCGGCGCAGCGTTTCGAGCGTCGTCAGACCGCTGATGCGGGCGATGTGGGCCACTTCGGGCGCGCCGAGCGCATGAAGCCGGATCCGGGGGAACATCCGTTTCAGGTCGCGGAACAACTCTTCGTAGAAGTCGATGCCGAGCTGCGGATGCAGCCCGCCCTGCAACAACAGCTGGTCGCCGCCCAGCGCAAGCGTTTGCGCAATCTTTTCGCGGTACTCCTCGCGCGAGGTGATGAAGGCGCGCTGCGTATCGTGGGGCTTGCAGTGGAAGTTGCAGAACTTGCAGCCCGAGATGCAGACGTTGGTGATGTTGACGTTGCGGTCGATCTGCCACGTCACGACCGTCGGGTCGGCGACTGTCGCACGCCGCACGGCGTCGGCCGCAGCGGCCAGCTCCTGCACGGGCGTGCATTCGTAGAGCGCATAGGCTTCGTCGCGCGTGAGCGGCTCGCGCCGCACGGCCTTGTCGAGGATGCGGTCGGTCGTCATGTCAGCGGCGGCGTTTTACCTGCGGGCTCCGGCGGCCTCGCTGCGGGGTATCGGTGCGGGGTGCGTCGGGCAGCACCATGTCGAAGTCGAGCTGGCGTTTTTGCAGATCGGCGCGCTTGACGCGGATGCGCACGGCATCGCCCAGCGTGAAGCGCCGGCCCGTCGAGCGGCCCGTCACGGTGTATTCGGCCGGATCGAAGTCGTAGAAATCGTCGTGCATGTCGCGCATGGCCACCAGCCCTTCGATATGGTTCTCGTCGATCTCGACGAAGATGCCCCACTCGGTGATGCCCGATATGTGGCCGGCGAACTCCTCGCCCAGGTGTGCCTGCATGAACTCCACCATCTTGTATTTGATCGAGGCGCGTTCGGCCTCGGCGGCGATCACTTCGCGTTCCGAGGCGTGTTCGCACAGCGCTTCGAATGTCGCCTTGTCGGTCGTCTTGCCGCCTTCGAGGTAGCGTGCCAGCAAGCGGTGCACCATCATGTCGGGATAGCGGCGGATCGGCGAAGTGAAGTGGGTGTAGTAGGGGAAGGCCAGTCCGTAGTGGCCGATGTTGTCGGTGGTGTAGTAGGCTTTGGCCATCGAACGTACGGCCAGCGTCGTGACGACGTTCTCTTCGGGGCGGCCCTTGACCTTCTGGAAGAGCTTGTTCATCTCCTTGGCGACGGGACGGCCCTCGGAGGCTTTGAAGACGTGCCCGAAGCGCAGGATGAACTGCCGGAAGCTCTGCAACTTGTCGACGTTCGGTTCGTCGTGGACGCGGTAGACCATCGTGCGGCCCGACTTGCGCCCTCTGACCTTGCCGCAGAACTCGGCCACGCGGCGGTTGGCCAGCAGCATGAACTCCTCGATCATCTGGTTGGCCTCCTTCTGTTCCTTGAAATAGATGCCCAGCGGCCGGCCCTTCTCGTCGAGCCGGAATTTGGCTTCGGCGCGGTCGAAGCTGATCGCGCCGTTGCGGAACCGCTCGCGGCGCATGGCCTGCGCCAGCCGGTTGAGCGTAAGTATCTCTTCGGCGTAGTCGCCCCGGCCGGTCTCGATCACCTGCTGCGCCTCCTCGTAGGCGAAGCGGCGGTCGGAGTAGATCACCGTGCGGCCGAACCATTCGTCGAGGATTTCGAGGTTCTCGTTGAGGGTGAAAACCGCCGAAAAGCAGAGGCTCTCCTCGTGCGGCCGCAGCGAACAGAGTTCGTTGCAGAGCCGTTCGGGCAGCATCGGCACGGTGCGGTCGACCAGATAGACCGACGTGCCGCGCGCTTCGGCTTCGGTGTCGACCACCGAACCCGGCCGCACGTAGTGCGTCACGTCGGCGATATGGACGCCCACCTCCCACACGCCGTCGCGGACTTTGCGGACCGACAGCGCGTCGTCGAAGTCCTTGGCGTCGGCCGGATCGACGGTGAAGGTCACCGTCTGCCGGAAGTCGCGCCGCTCGGCGTAGTCTTTGCGGGTGATGCGCCCGTCGATGGCTTCGGCTGCCGCCTCGACCTCCGGCTCGAAGCGGTAGGGGAGGTCGTATTCGGCCAGAATGGCGTGCATCTCGGTGTCGTTCTCGCCCGCCTTACCCAGAATGTCGACCAGTTCGCCCACGGGGCTTTTCGAGCCGGGCGCCCATTCGGCGATGCGTACGACGACCTTATCGCCGTTTTTCACGTTCGGGCAGTCGCGCTTGTGGAGGTAGACGTCGACGGGCATCTTGCGCGAGTCGATACGCACGAAGACATTGTGTTCGTTGACTTCGGCCGTGCCGACGTAGCGTTTGCGGCTGCGTTCGACGATCGCGGTGATCTCGCCTTCGGGGGCGTTGGAACCCCGTGCCTTGCGCGTGAGCACCAGTTGCACGCGGTCGCCGTCGAGAGCGTTCAGCGAGTTGCGCGAGTGGATGTAGACCTGCTGCTCCATGCCTTCGACATGCACGAACATCGAGCCGGTATTCAGCATCTCGACCGTGCCTTCGAGTCGGGGCCGCTGGGCGGGGCTCAGGCGGTATTTGTCGCGCGGGCAGCTCTCGATGACGCCCGTTGCGAGCAGTTGTTCGACGATCTGCATCGTCTCGCGGCGGCCCTCCTTGCTTGCGCCGCCCGATGCCGAAGCGAGGTGGCGCAGCGAGAATTTGTTGTCGGGCAGCTGCCGGAACAGTTCCAAGATCAGCGCGGCGCGTTCGTCGCCGTTATGGGTTTGTTTTTTCGTTCTTGTCATTTTTCATTCAACAGTTTGAGGGCCAGCGCCTGCATGAAGGCTATGCCCGTGGTGATGGCCTTCTCGTCGGGCGAGAAGGTCGATGTATGCGGTTTCCCCGACGCCGCGCCGACGCCCAGCCGGTAGAACAGCGACGGATAGCGGTGGGTGTAGAACCCGAAGTCTTCGGCCGTCGTGCGCAGCGGCAGGTCGACGGCCTGCCACCGCTCGGCGGCCAGGCTGCGGGCGAGCGAGGCGAGGGCGGGGTCGTTGACCACGCAGGGATAGCCCCGCCCGATGTCGACGGCCGTCCGTGTGCCGTACCGGCGGTCGGTGGAGGCGGCGATGTCGCGGATCGCGTCGTAGGAGGCGCAGCGCAGCGCCTCGTCGAAGGTGCGCAGCGTCCCTTCGAGCCGGACGTCGTCGGGGACGACGTTCGTCGCGCCGTCGGCCTCGATGCGGCCGATCGAGAGGACGCGCTCCGGCAGGTTGAGGGCGATGAGTCCGCCGACGAGTTCGGCGGCGGCGGCTACGGGGTCGCGCAATTGATTGCGCAGTGCGGCGTGGCCCCCTGTGCCGTGTACGGTGAAGCGCAGTTCGTCGCTCGAAGCCATGTATTTGCCCGCGCGGAATCCGAAGGTGCCCACTTCGAGCGACGGTTCGACGTGCTCGCCTACCACGGCCCGCACGTCGTAATCGGCGAAAGGCTCTTCGGCCAGCACCAGCGACGCGCCTCCGGGGTTGCACTCCTCGCCCGGCTGGAAGAGCCCGAGAAGCGTCCCCTCGAAATCGCGCGAACGATTGAGCTCCTGCAAGACACCCATCAGCACGGCCGTGTGGACGTCGTGGCCGCAGGCGTGCATCACCCCGTCGTTGAGCGAGCGCCACGCCACGTCGGCCTGTTCGCGGATCGGCAGCGCGTCGATGTCGGCGCGCAGGACGACCGCACGACGAAGATCGCCGCGGCCTTCGATGCGTGCCAGGACGCCCGTGCGGGCGACGGTGCGGTGGGCGATGCCCAGCCCGTCGAGCGTGCGGGCGATGAGGTCGTGCGTCCCGGTCTCGCGGAACGAGAGTTCGGGACGGCGGTGCAGCGCACGGCGGAAAGCGATGATGTCGAGCTCGTCGGCCATGGTCAGAATACCTCCTTGATGATTTGGCGCACGTTCTCGGCGCGGCCCATGGTGTAGAAGTGGATCACCGGTACGCCGGCGGCTTTCAGCCGGCGGCACTGGTCGACGGCCCACTCCACGCCGATGCGGCGGATCGCTTCGGGGCGGTCGGCATGCGTCCGGACTTCGCTGCGCAGCGCTTCGGGCAGTTCGATGGCGAAGGTTTCGGGGAGCAGCGTGAGCTGCCGCAGCGTCGAAAGGGGTTTCACGCCCGGGATGACCGGCACGTCGATCCCCGCTTCGCGGCAGCGGCCGATGAAGGCCAGGATACGGTCGGCGTCGTAGCAGATCTGCGTCATGACGTAGTCGGCGCCGGCGTCGACCTTGGCTTTGAGGTGGCGCAGGTCGCTTTCGGCGTCGAGGGCGTCGACGTGTTTTTCGGGATAGCCCGCCACGCCGATCGAGAATTTCGAGTGGTGGCACTCCTCCACTTCGCCGTCGACGAACTCGCCGCGGTTCATCGCCGCGATCTGCCGCACGAGGTCGATGGCGTGGGAGTGCCCCTGCGGATGGGGCATGAAATGGCGTTCGTTGGGGCCGCAGTCGCCGCGCAGCGCCAGCACGTTGTGCAGCCCGAGGAAGTCCATGTCGATGAGCGCGTCCTCGATGTCGTAGCGCGACAGGCCGCCGCAGATCAGGTGCGGCACCACCTCGATGCCGAAGCGGTCGCGGATCGCGGCCGAGATGCCCACCGTGCCGGGACGCCGCCGCATCCGGTGCCACTCGATGTGGCCGTCGGGGGTAAGCGTCTCCTTGATGCTCTCGCGGTGGAAGGTGACGTTGATGAAGGCGGGGTCGAATTCGCGCAGGGCTTCGATCGTGGTGAAGACGCTGCGGGTGCCGTCGCCTTTGAGCGGCGGCAGCAATTCGAACGAGAAGCGGGTCGTCTCCCGTGCGGAGGTTTCGCGGATGATATCCAGTACGTTCATGTTCAGACGTTGTTCGGAATGATTTTTTCAACGGTTTCGACTGCCAGTCCGCGCCGTTCGGAGTAGTCGCGCAGCTGTTCGGCGTCGATCTGTCCGACGGAGAAATAGTGGGCATCGGAGAAGAACAACCCGCAGAGCGCTTCGCCGGGCGAGATCATCCAGTTCTCCGTCAGCCGCATGCGGGTCGTCTGTTCGACGGCGAGCAGATCGAAGATCTCGCGTTTGAGCGAGTGGTCGGGCGAGGCGGGGTAGCCGAAGGCCATGCGCCGGCCGCGGTATTCGCCCGCGATGACCTGCTGCGGCGTCGGCGCCTCTGCGGTTTCGTAGCCCCACATCTGCCGCCGCACGAAGCTGTGCACCACTTCGGCGAAGGCTTCGGTGAGGCGGTCGGCGAGCAGCTTGGCCATGATGGCCGAGTAGTCGTCGCCCTCGGAGCGGAACTTGTCGCAAAGCTCTTGCAGGCCGATTCCGGCCGTGAGGGCGAAGGCGCCGATGTAGTCGGTCGCGCCGTCGCGCCGGTCGGCGATGAAGTCGGACAGGCAGAGGTTTTCGGCGCCGCGCGTCTGGTTGCGAAGCATGGGCAGCGTATGGCGGCGTCCCTTCGCATCGGTGAGGAGGATGTCGTCCCCGCGGCTGACGGCGGGGTAGATTCCCACGACGCCTTGCAGCGTGAGGAGCCGTTCGTCGGCGATGCGGTGCAGCAACGCCTGTGCGTCGTCGAAGAGTTTGCGGGCTTCGTCGCCCCGTTCGGGGTGGTCGAAGAGGTCGGGGCAGCGTCCTTTGAGCCCCCATGCGGGGAAGAAGAAGTTCCAGTCGATGAAGGGTTCGACGTCGGCGATGTCGAAGTCGGGGAAGACGAGCCGTCCCGTGTGGGCTGCGGGCGCGATCTGCGATGCGGGACGCGGGCGGCGGTTGCGGCGGGCATCGGCGACGGGGATTAGATCGCGCAGCCGTTCGCGGCGCAGGTAGTCGTCGCGCAGCCGTTGCTGGCGGGCCTGCACCTCGGCGACATAGGTTTCGCGATCGGGACTCAGCAGGGCCGTGAGGATGCGGTTGTTCTCGCTCGCGTCGCGCGAGTGGATGACCGGTGCCGCCGTGCAGGGGGCGATCTTCACGGCCGTGTGGAGGTCGGAGGTGGTGGCTCCGCCGATGATGAAGGGGATGTGCAGCGAGCGGCGTTCGGCTTCCTCGACCACGTGGATCATCTCGTCGAGCGACGGGGTGATCAGGCCGCTCAGGCAGATCGCGTCGGCGCCCCATGCGGCCGCTTCGTCGACGATGCGCTGCGCCTCGACCATGACGCCCAGGTCGCGGATCTCGTAGCCGTTGCAGGCCATGACCACCGCGACGATGTTTTTGCCGATGTCGTGGACGTCGCCCTTGACCGTGGCCACGATCACCTTGCCCGCCGACTTTCGGCCGGCGGCATTCTGTTCGATATAGGGGGTGAGCACCCCGACGGCGCGTTTCATCACGCGCGCCGACTTGACGACCTGCGGCAGGAACATCTTGCCCTGGCCGAAGAGTTCGCCCACGCGCGCCATCGCACGCATCAGCAGCCGGTCGATCACCTGCATCGGGTCGCCCAGTTCGCGGTAGGCTTCGAGCGTGTCGGTCTCGATGTGGTCGGTCACTCCTCTGAGCAGAGCGTATTCGATGCGTTCCGGCAGCGGCCGGGTGCGCCACGCCTCCTCGTGTGCGGCTCCTTCGGCCGCGGTGTCGGTGCGGAGATGCTGTGCGTAGTCGATGAGCCGCTCGGCAGCGTCGGCACGACGGCAGAGGACGACGTCCTCGACGCGTTCGAGCAGTGCGGGTTCGATGTCGCTGTAAACCTGCAACAACTGGGGATTGACGATGCCCATGTCCATTCCCGCCGCGATGGCGTGGTAGAGGAAGACCGAGTGCATCGCCTCGCGCACGACGTTGTTGCCGCGGAAGGCGAACGAGAGGTTCGAAACGCCGCCCGACACCTTGGCGTGGGGCAGGTGTTCCTTGATCCAGCGCGTAGCTTCGATGAAGTCGAGCGCATAGCGGTCGTGCGCCTCGATGCCCGTGGCGACGGCCAGTACGTTGGGGTCGAAAACGATCTCTTCGGGCGGGAATCCCGCTTCGGTCAGCAGCCGGTAGGCGCGTTCGGCCACCTCGATCTTGCGGGCGTAGGTGTCGGCCTGTCCCCGTTCGTCGAAGAGCATCACCACGGCCGCCGCGCCGTAGCGGCGGATGGCGGCGGCACGTTCCAAAAAGGTGCCTTCGCCCTCTTTGAGCGAGATCGAGTTGACGACGCTCTTGCCCTGCACGACTTGCAGACCGGCTTCGAGCACCTCCCATTTCGACGAGTCGATCATCACCGGCACACGGGCGATTTCGGGCTCCGAGGCCATGAGGTTCAGAAAGTGGCGCATGGCCTGCGGCCCGTCGATCAGGCCGTCGTCCATGCAGACGTCGATGAGCTGCGCTCCGGCGTCGACCTGTGCGCGGGCCACGGTGAGCGCTTCGTCGTAGTCGCCTTCGCGGATGAGACGGGCGAACTTCGCCGAGCCGGCCACGTTGGTGCGCTCGCCGATGTTGACGAAGTTGGCCTCGGGGACGATGCGCAGCGGTTCGAGACCGCTCAGGACCGTGATATGGCGCGATGCGGGGAGACGCCGCGGCGCATAGTCGCCCGCGATCTTCGCAAGTTCGAAGATATGTTCGGGGGTGGTGCCGCAACAGCCGCCGATGATGTCGACCAGCCCGCGCCGCATGTACTCGGCGCAGTCGGCGGCGAACATCGCCGGCGTCTCGTCGTAGCCGCCCATGATGTTCGGAAGGCCGGCGTTGGGGTGCGTCGAGATGCGCGTCTCGGCCACGGCGGCCAGCCGTTCCAGATAGGGGAGCAGCTGCTTGGCGCCGTAGGCGCAGTTGAGCCCGACCGAAAGCGGCCGTGCATGGGCTACCGAAGCGTAGAAGGCCTCGACGGTCTGTCCTGAAAGGGTGCGTCCCGATGCGTCGGAGAGCGTGCCGGAGATCATCACCGGCGTGCGGATGCCGCGTGTGCGGCACTCGTCGTCGACGGCGGCCAGCGCAGCCTTGGCGTTGAGCGTGTCGAAGACCGTTTCGATAAGCAGCAGGTCGGCGCCCCCGTCCAGCAATCCCCGCACCTGCTCGCGGTAGGCGGCGCACATCTCGGCGAACGTGATGTCGCGCGCGGCGGGATCGTTGACGTCCGCCGACATCGAGAGCGTGCGGTTGGTGGGGCCGATCGAGCCGGCGACGAAGCGCGGTTTGAGCGGGTTGCGTGCGGTGAAGGCGTCGGCTGCTGCGCGGGCCACGCCGGCTGCTGCGCGGGCGATTTCGTAGGCGCAGCCCTCCAAACCGTAGTCGGCCAGCGAGACGGCGTTGGCATTGAACGAATCGGTTTCGATGATGTCGGCGCCTCCGGCGAGGTATTTTTCGTGGATTTCGCGCACCACGTCGGGGCAGGTCAGCGCCAGCAGGTCGTTGCAGCCGCGCAGCTGCCGTTCCCAGTCGCGGAACCGTTCGCCGCGGTAGGCCGCTTCGTCCAGCCTGTAGCCTTGCACCATCGTGCCGAAGCCGCCGTCGAGCAGCAGGATGCGTTCGTCGAGTATCTCTTCGATCGGTTTTCTCATTTTTTGACGATTTCGATTTCAAACAACCGGCTCCAATTCTTTCCCGTGACGAAGATGCGCCGCGTGGCTGCGTCGTAGGCGATGCCGTTGAGTACGTCGGTCGCGGGGGTGATCTCCTCTTCGGGCAGCAGTCCCGCGAGGTCCACGACCCCTTCGACCGTCCCCGTAGCGGGATCGATGATGACGATCTGGTCGGTGGTGTAGACGTTGGCCCAGATCTTTCCTTCGATCCATTCCAGTTCGTTGAGGAACTGCACGGGACGGCCGGCGGCCGTGACCGTGATCTTGCGTCCGCGCCGGAACGTGGCGGGATCGACCTCCCAGATGTGCTCCGAACCGTCGCTCAGATAGAGCGTCTCTCCGTCGGTGGCGAGCCCCCAGCCTTCGCCGGCATAGCGTACGTCGCGCAGTTTCTCGAACGTCTGTGCATCGTAGATGTGGGCCGTGTTGTTCTGCCACGTGAGCTGATAGATACGGTCTTTTACGCGGGCGATTCCCTCGCCGAATTCGCTCTGAGGCAGGCAGACGAGTACGTCGGCGCGACCTGTCGGGAGGTCGAGCCGCTGAATCGCGGAGGCGCCGTACTGGCCGGTGCCTTCCCACAGGAAGCCGTCGTCGAAATAGAGCCCCTGCGTGTAGCTCGTCGTCAGGTGCGGATAGCTCGCCTTGACGACGTAGGTATACTGCACGGGTTCGACGGGAGCCTGTGCGGCCGTTGTCGACGGTGCCGGACGCCGCCCGGCGCAGCCTGCGGCCAGAGCCAGCAAAAGAATCGGTAAACTCGGTTTCACGTTTCTAATATGTATATAATTTTACAAAAATACGAATTAAAAACGAAAATGAAAAATTGCAGGTCGATGTTCGCTTCTCCGGCCGTAGAGGGCGGGGTTTCCGAACAAAGTTCGATACGTTTTGATCTGTCTTGCAGCCGTTTTACGGTTGCGGAGCGCCTGACGGGATTATGCCGGTGAAATTCGGATTCCGAATAAAAAAGAAAAGAGTTGTCGCGTGACAACTCTTTTTCGTGTGGTACCACCAGGAATCGAACCGGGGACACAAGGATTTTCAGTCCTTTGCTCTACCAACTGAGCTATGGCACCATCCCGTCTGAATATAGATGCTATTCAGTGATTTACGTATAGCCCGTTCGCCCCTTGTTTCTGTCTTTTCGTTGCGGTTTAACTGACGGTTTAACTCTTGATTTAATCGAGATTATTAGTAATTGAGTGAATTAGTATTATTGCAGTCAAAGGAAAACGCCGCATTTTTTCGGCCTCCTCTCCTTAACCTTTATAGATACGATGCAATTTAACTCCAAATTGATTAACTTTTACTCCAAACACATTTCTACAATTTCTGTAATTATTGTCTTTACATCTTGGCAAATTTCATCAGCCGAAAATTCTTTTGCAATATCAAATTTATTAAATCCGTATCCTGCACAAAAAGTTTCAATGAGTTCCTTACCTTGTAATTCAAATAAAGGTTTCGTGGCATCAACCATGTCAGATTGGATAAATAGATCTATGTTGTTAGGGTAGGCAATTCCTTGATTCTGGAAAAAATCATTAACTAAATTCTCATCGCCAGCCATTCTACCCATCACAGGTTTGGATAATAGATAATTCTCTATTTCGCTACGACGCCATTTCCTATATCTAATAAATGGTTTATCCTCACCCAAGGATAAATCATGTAATGTATTATGTGTTGTTGTTATTAATTCGTTATCGCGATCTCTTAAACTTATTGATTGAAGATTTGGAATTTCTTGATTAAGTAATGACATAACTTGTCTGCGTTCTTTTTGCGCAAATGTTGTAGCCCAGATCGTTAAATTTGTAGGCCAATCTAAATTCAATTTTTCTGCAAAAATTTTTAAAAAGGTAACATCGCTATTATTTTCAACAATTAATAATTTGTGAGTGCGTTGTACATGGTTTAAAATGGGCGAATATTCGGAGCCTAATCCAGATAAAAGTTTGCACCTTTGTGCATTGTCTTGGATATATTTACAATTTCCCTTATTTACATCCATAATATAATTCAGGGGAACGTCTTTGACTATTTCAACAGAGTGCGTTGCTACAATAATTTGTTTTTTATTGTGATTTGCTAATTCAATCAGCCGTCTCATTAATGTAGTTTGCAGACTACAATGTAAGTGCGCGTCGGGCTCATCTAATAACAGAATATCTATATCAGGATCAAGAGCGAAAGTATAAACACTTAACCATTGAAGGAAACCACTTCCTTCAATCATTATATCCCGTTTCTTATAATCTGGATTAGTTTTAAATCGTTTATTTTCAATAGTTCCTTTAACAACTTCAACTTTTATATAGCTATGGAATGTAGCGTCAAAATCTGTTGGAATTAATTGACAGTTAAATATGTCACATAACACATTATTTAATTGCTCATAAGGGTCTGTTTGTCGGAGATTTGTCAGGTCTTTACTTGCAATTTTTGATTTTTCTCCTTTCAATCTGATTCGTTCTTTCTGATTGCGTAAGTACATGTCAATGATTGTATTACGCAAAACACCTCCAGCTAATCCTTGTCCTATTAATCTCCTTTTCTCGGCTGGATAGTAGCGACGTTCTTTATCCACTATTCCTGCGAAAGGAGGTAGATATGCAACTCTTGGAATAGTATTACCATCATCCTTTTCTAAATTAGTAGCTGTAACTTTAATAAATAAACGTTCATTTGATAATGCCAATCCGATTTCCAAGTGACAATTCTCTTTTCTTTCTGTATCCCAAATGCATTTTAGAGTTAAATTGTAGCCGCTGCTCGGTTTAAGATTTGTCCATAAATATTTGAGTTCAGGGATATTTATTGGTGAAAAATCATCAATATTCATTCCGACACCAGTACCTCCATAGCCCAGACATAATGCCCCAATTCCCTTTGTATGTTTTAAATAATCTACACAAAATCCCCATATTGCCAAAGCATGTAATAAAGTTGATTTTCCTTCATTATTGCCTCCTACTAATAAAGTAACACCATCATTTAGATGGATTGTCTTATGAGAATATTTTTTAAAATTTTTTAAACAGACTGTTTTAATCATGGCATTATATCTTTGATTCACAAAGTTAAACTTTTTTCTATATTTTATTCTGACATTAAAAGCATTTTAAATAGTTTTCGCAAAATCCAGCTAACGGGAATTTCACTACCTCGTCCCGTCCGTCGGGCGTGGTGTAATGAAATAATATAGTGTTCGCTCTGACAAGGCAGTCGAATAAATTTACCGTTTCGCTCATGCCCTCCATCTTCATCTCGTTGGCGATTATTATTCCTATTATATCGTTTATCTCTTCAAGGTCGCTTTTCCACCCGATTATTCATTGTTTGTTCTTTACAAGTGCGATTTCAACGGGTTTATTTATGTCCGCTGTTTCGGGAGAGAAAACAAAGTAAAATATTTCGGGATAAATCTCATTTTGAGGCTTTATGACAATTAAGCCTATTCCCTCTGTCTTGCTCCATTCGACCAACTTGCAAATAGCTTGTTTATCCTCTCATGTTTTGGTCATTCATTCCGTTTTAGGTTGTTTGTATCTGTTCATTTTAGCTAAAATTTATATTGTTATTTATCTTTATAAAGATAAGATTATTAGTGAAATAAACAAAATAAGAAAGTGACAAACTCTGCAAAAGGGTCTTATAGATTAACCTTTTCACAAAGTCTGTCACTCGACGTGCTATTCTTTGGTTTTATTTACGGGTATAATAATTTGTCGTTTCCTCTTGTTCGCCGTGTTCATAAAGTACCAGCGAACTATTTGTTAATTCGTTGATAGTTATCTCGGCCCAACCATCATCCCCATCATATTTTATTTTTAGGGTTTTCCCATTCACCGTATAAGTGAAATTATCCGCACCGCCATCAAACGTGTCTTTGCCTGTTCCATCTTCATTAAAGATGAGTCCATGATTAGCCTCTGAACAAGTAGAATCAAATTCATGTTTATCCCCGTTGTAGATTTCGTACCCTACTTCGCGGGTGTGTCGCCATGTTCCGACAATCGACGCATCTTTGTCGTCATCATCGGAGCAAGCCGAGAAAGAAACTACCGCAAACATGGCGGCCACAATAAGAAACAACTTTTTCATAGTTGCAATAAGTTTAGGTTGTCGCCCCAGCACCAACGCGACGATTAATTTTTGATTTTTAAGAAACAGAAAGCGTGGTGCTGAAAACTTACTTTAGAATTGCAGGTCGTAGGAAACCTTGATGATAAAATAAGCAACAGCCCCACGCCTATCCCTTATAAGGATATGACGCGGCAAGTTGTCGGCTCATTCTCTCATCTTCCGAATTTCCTACGTTCGCAATTCGAGAATAAACTTACACTTTCCGTGTTTGTTCGTATGTCCCACAAATGTAGGAAACAAAAACGGATTATGCAATTATCGGCATTTTGGGGGCTGTTGCAGTTACAAAATTAGGGCGGAACCATCCGCAAAGTTTTATTCTTCGGTTATTAGTAGTAATCCAACTTCATGTAATATCAATAATCTTTCGCTGTGTCGGCATTCTGAACGCAGATAGGGACGGCTTGTATTAGGTGGAATCCTATTATATGTAATGGATAAGAATTCGGTTTTCCATCCGAAAATGGG
>ENA-UOJE01001494-UOJE01001494.1-human-gut-metagenome-genome-assembly--contig:-C23-NODE-1494-length-20722-cov-13.475057_pt1 | contig 20722 bp, 16 predicted proteins | sample MGYA00242341_ERZ723888 | MGnify/ENA metagenome assembly ERZ723888 | reverse complement strand
GTGTGCTGCGCACCCGCTGCGAATACAGAAAGAGGGGAAAGACCTGTGCAAGTGAGTGAACTTTTCAAGCAGAGCAATACCATCCTGCTGGACGGCGGCATGGGCACCATGCTGCAGGCGGCCGGCCTGAAGCTGGGAGCCCGGCCGGAGGAACTGAACATCACCGACCCGCAGCTCATCGAGGGCATCCATGCTCAGTATGCCGCAGCGGGCAGCCGCATCATCAACGCCAACACCTTTGGCGCGTCGGCCCACAAGCTGGCGGGCAGCACCTACAGTCTGGAAGAGATCATTGCGGCGGGCATTGCCAACTGCAAGCGGGCCTGTGCGCCCTATGGTGCGCTTGCCGCGCTGGATGTCGGCCCGCTGGGCGAGCTGCTGGAACCCAACGGCACCCTGGCCTTTGAGGATGCCGTGGAGGAATACGCCCGCATCGTGCGGGCCGGTGCGGCGGCCGGGGCCGACCTGATCTTTTTTGAGACCTTCACCGACCTGTACGAGCTCAAGGCCGCGCTGCTGGCCGCCCGGGAAAACTCCAGCCTGCCCATCCTGGCCAGCATGAGTTTTGAAGCCGGCGGCCGTACCTTTACCGGCTGCACGGTGGAGAGCTTCGGCGTCACCGCCCGGGGTCTGGGGGCCAGCGCCGTGGGCATCAACTGCTCGCTGGGCCCCAAGGAGATCTTCCCCATGGCAAAGCGCCTGACCGAGGCCGTGCCCGGCAACTTTCCGGTGTTCGTAAAGCCCAACGCCGGTCTGCCCCGGGCCGACGGCAGCGGCTACGACATTACCCCGCAGCTGTTTGCGCTGGAAATGAAGCCCTACCGGGAGCTGAATCTGTTTGCCGCCGGCGGCTGCTGCGGCACCACGCCGGAGTTCATCCGGCTGCTGAACGGGGTGTTCAAGGGCTGTGTGCCGGGCCGCCCGGCCCACGCCATGCCCTCGGTGCTGTGCACCCCCATGAATTATGTCAACGTGGACGGCATCACCGTGGTGGGCGAGCGCATCAACCCCACCGGCAAAAAGCGCTTCCAGCAGGCACTGCGGGAGAATGATATGAACTATGTTCTGGAACAAGCCGTGAGCCAGGTGGAAGCCGGGGCGCAGGTGCTGGACGTGAACGTGGGTGCCCCCGGCGTGGATGAACCGGCCCTGATGCCGCAGGTGGTCAAGGCCCTGCAGAGCGTGGTCAGCCTGCCGCTGCAGCTGGATTCCTCCAACGTGCAGGCACTGGAAAACGGCCTGCGGGTGTACAACGGCAAGCCCATCGTCAACTCCACCAACGGCGAGCCGGAAAAGCTCAAGGCCATCCTGCCCCTGTGCAAAAAGTACGGCGCGGCCATCGTGGGCCTTGCCATCGACGAGCGGGGCATCCTGCCCGCCGCAGAGGACCGCGTGGCCATTGCCCGCCGCATCACCGAGGCGGCACTGGAAGCCGGAATCCCCCGCGAGGATATCTACATCGACTGCCTGACCCTGACCGCCAGCGCCCAGCAGAAGGATGTGCTGGCCACGGTGCAGGCGCTGGAAGCCTGCAAGAAGGAGCTGGGCGTGCGCACCATCCTGGGCGTGTCCAACATCAGCTTCGGCCTGCCCTGCCGCCCCTACCTGAACACCACCTTCCTCACCATGGCCATGTATGCCGGGCTGGATCTGGCCATCATGAACCCCTCCAGTGAAGAGATGATGGCCGCCGTATATGCCTACAACGTGCTGACCAACCGGGACGCGCAGAGCATGCAGTACATCGAGCGCTACGCAAACCGGGTGCCTGCCTCCACGGCCCTGAAGCAGGCAGCCCAGGCAGCGCCTGCGGCGGCAGCTTCCGACGGGAGCGCTGAAATTTCCGGCCCCTATGCGGCGTTGATCAAGGCGGTGGAAAAGGGCCTGAAGGGCGACGCCGCTGCCCAGACCCGCGCCCTGCTGGCCGAAAAGCAGCCGCTGGAAGTGGTGGACGAAGCCCTGATCCCGGCGCTGGACATCGTGGGTGCCAAGTATGAGAAGGGCACCCTCTTCCTGCCGCAGCTGCTGCAGGCTGCCAGCGCTGCCCAGAGCGCCTTTGAGGAGATCAAGACCGCCATTGCCCAGAAAGGCGAGGGCAGCGCCAGCAAGGGCCGCATCGTGCTGGCCACCGTGAAGGGCGACGTGCACGACATCGGCAAGAACATCGTCAAGGTTATTCTGGAAAACTACGGCTTTGAGGTCATCGACCTGGGCCGCGATGTGCCGGTGGAGACCGTGGTGGACACCGTGCGGGAAAAAGATGTGCATCTGGTGGGCCTTTCGGCCCTGATGACCACCACCCTCAAGAGCATGGAGGAGACCATTGCCGCCCTGCATGCAGCCAAACTGGACTGCAAGATCATGGTGGGCGGTGCCGTGCTCACCCCGGAATACGCCGAAAAAATCGGCGCAGACTGGTACGCTAAGGACGCCAAGCGCAGCGCCGACATCGCCAAGGAATTCTTTGGGGTGTGATTCCTGCAAAAACAGAGAAGGAGAAAACCATGAAAAATACGGCTTTCAGCCTGATGACGGCATTGCTGGCAGTGATGAACGAAAGTGAACCGAAAGACCCGTACTATGTGCTGGCGCAGTATTTTTTGTATCACTTCGACCAGCTGCGGGATCTGAACATCTACGACGTGGCGGATGCCTGCTATGTGTCCCGCAGCGGCATCCGGCGGTTCTGCCAGTCCATCGGCTTTGACAACTTTTCCGACCTGAAGGCTGAGGCCGATGAATGGAAGCGCCAGTGCAACTACTTCATCGGCTACAGCGTGCGTCCGGACTACAAGGAATACCTTTCCGGCAGCATCGGGGAGATGATGGAGGAGATCAACCGCATTGCCACTCCCGCTGTACTGGATAAGCTGGCCGAAAGTATTCATGCCAGCCGACATGTGGTGCTCTTCACCTCGGATTTTTCCGGCATGGCGGCTCGCAGCTTCCAGCAGTCCATGGTGGTCATGGGCAAGCTGGTGCAGATCGTGTCTGATGCCCACTATACGCTGGATTATCTGAAAGTGCTGACACCGGAGGACCTGCTCATTACAGTTTCAGCCACCGGCAACTTTGCCACCCTGATGGAGCCAATGGTGCAGAAGACTGCAGCCTATAAGGTGCTGGTGACGGTCAACCACGCCATAAAAATGTGGAAAAGCTACGATCAGGTGATCTACCTGAGCGAAAAGGACAACAGCGGTGCCCGCACGGTGTACTCCCAGTATGGTATGACCTATTTCTTTGATATCCTGTACAGCTACTATGTGAATAAATACCGGGAGACTGACCTGCTGCAGGGTCCAATTTCTGAACTGCCTTTGTCGGATTCTCAAAAAATGCGGGTGCAAAGATGTGCAGAATGACGGGTGAAACCGTGGAACTGCTCAAAAACAAAAGAATAAATTGTTCAACCATCCAAATGGGGTTCGCATCGCGAACCCCATTTTTTGTCGGAGATGTGTTACGATAGTCCTGCAAAGAATTGAACCCGCGGGGGCTTCTGCGACGGCAGAACAGACTGACAAAGATGGAAAGGATCACACTATGTATTACGGACACAACCCCAAATTCCCGGACAACTTCATGTGGGGCGCTTCCAGCGCTGCCTGGCAGGTGGAAGGCGGAGTCGCCGATGGCGGACGCACGCCGGCCATCATCGACCTGAACTCCAAGACCAAGAAGCCGTTTGCGGATAACACCTATGCGGCGGATCACTATCATCACTACAAGGAAGATGTGGCCCTGATGGCAGAGTGCGGTTTCTCCAGCTATCGTTTCTCGCTCAGCTGGTCCCGCATCATCCCTCATGCAGACGGCAAGGTGAACCCCGAAGGCATCGCGTTCTACAATGATCTGATCAATGAGCTGGTGGCCCACAACATCACCCCCATCGTTACCCTGTATCACTACGACCTGCCGGTCTGGGTGGATGAGCTGGGTGGCTGGAAAAGTCGCGACACCGTGGAAAGATTCGAGCACTACTGCCGCGTCTGCTTTGAGAACTTCGGCGACCGGGTCAAATACTGGCTGTCGCTGAACGAGCAGAATATGCAGATCTGCTATGGCAACTGGCTGGGCGTCAGCAAGGGCTGTGACGACTGGTTCAAGGATCAGTGGAAGATCAACCATATCATGAACCTGTGCCATGCCAAGGCTGTCAACGCCTGCCATGAGATGGTGGCGGGCGGCAAGATCGGCCCTGTGCCCGGCTGCGTGCCCATCTACCCGGAGACCTGCCGCCCCGAGGATCAGATCGCTGCTATGAACGCCGAGGAGTTCACCGAGAAGTTCTGGATCGATACCTATGTTTACGGCGAGTACAGCAACTTTATCAAGCACTACTGGAAAGAGAACGACATCGACATCGGAATGCAGCCCGGCGATGCAGAACTGATGAAGAGCGCCAAAATCGATTTCATCGCCGTCAACTGCTACCGCAGCAACGTTGCAAAGTATGCGCCGCATGACGCAAAACAGCAGGATTATCTGCTGAATAAGAACGGCGTCAAGGGCCAGATGGTGTTCCCCGTGGAGCCGGGCCGCTACGCTCTGACCCGCAATCCCTATGTCGAGTACACCGACTGGGATTGGGAGATTGACCCCTCCTGCCTGCGCTATGAGATGCGTTACCTGTGGGATCACTATCACCTGCCCATGATGATCACCGAGAACGGTTACGGCGCCCATGAGACGAAGGACGCCGACGGCCAGGTGCACGATCAGGGCCGCATCGACTACTTGCGGGAGCACATTTATCAGCTGGGCATGGCCATCGAGGACGGCTGCGAGGTCATCGCATACAACCCCTGGTCCTTCACCGATCTGCTGTCCACTGGCAATGGCATGGCAAAGCGTTACGGTCTGGTGTACATCGACACCACCGATGAGGAGCAGAACGCGGCCAAGAGCGTGGAAGAGCTGTCCATGAAACGTATCCGGAAGGATTCCTTCTACTGGTACTCCAAGCTGATCCGTTCCAACGGTCAGGACTGGGGAAAGGAGATGCTGAAATAATGGCAAAGAAGGATTATAAGGCCATGGCGGCCGGCATCATCAAGCAGGCCGGCGGAGCGGACAACATTGTCAGCGCGACCCATTGCATGACCCGTCTGCGCCTTGTACTGCGGGATAGATCCAAGTTTGACACCGATGCCGTCAAGCAGGTGCCCGGCGTGCTGAACGTCATCATCCAGAACGGCGAATATCAGGTGGTCATCGGCCAGGATGTCCCTGACCTGTATGAAGAGGTCGTCAAGATCGACGGCATCCAGGCCGGCGGCAGCGTGCAGGACGATGAGGCCGCAGCCAAGGATCTGGCACAGGATCACGGCAACATCGGCAACGCGATCCTCTCCTTCATCGGCGGCACGTTCGGCCCGGTGATCCCGGTGCTGGTGGCAGGCGGCCTGACTGGTGCGGTGCTGTCCCTGCTGACCAACGTGTTCGGCGTCTCGGCGGAGTCTGGCACCTACACCATCTTCTACGCCATCAACCAGGCGACCTTCTACTTCCTGCCCATCTTCATCGGCTTTGCAGCCGCTGCCCGCCTGAAATCCAATGGTTTCCTGGGCGCATTTCTGGGCGCGATCCTGCTGTACTCCAGCATCAACGGTGCCGAAGGTCTGGACTTCTTCGGCATCCCGGTGCAGGCTATCAGCTATAACAGCACCGTGTTCCCGGTCATTCTGGGCGTGCTGTTCATGAGCGTGGTCTACAAGTTCCTGCAAAAGCATCTCCCGGTCTTTCTCAAGACCATCGTCGTCCCGCTGCTGACCATGCTGATCACGGTGCCTGTCACCCTGATCGTTCTCGGCCCCATCGGCAACACCGTGGGCACCTGGCTGGCAAACGGTGTTTACGCTCTGTACCAGGCAGTTCCCGCGCTGGCCGTCATGGTCATCGGCATCACCACCCCGCTGATGGTTTTCTTTGGCATGAACAACGCCACCTACCCTGTGGTCTTTGCCCTGATGGCAGCTGTCAACTCTGACCCGCTGATCTGCACTGGCATGGCTCCCGCAAACGTGGCCGTTGGTGGTGCCTGCTTGGCCGCATCCCTGCTGTCCAAGAATGTGGAAGAAAAGTCCGTCAGCGTTTCCGCCGGTATCACCGCTCTGTGCGGCATCACCGAGCCGGGCGTCTACGGTGTGCTGTTCCCCAAGACCTACCCGCTGATTGGCGCTATGATCGGTGGCGGCATCGGTGGTCTGTTGGCCGGTATCCTGGGCATGACCCAGTACGTTATCTCCACACCGGGCTTCATCAGCCTGCCTGCCTACATTGACCCCACCGGTTCCAGTTACAACCTTATCGTCTCGGTCATCGTGATGATTGTGGCTGTGGTCCTGGGATTCGTTGCAACCTACGCACTGGGCAAGCGCGCCGAAGCTAAGAAATAAGCCCCTGCAACAGGAAGAAAAGCAAAATCCCATCTGCAAAAGAAGAGCCGGTGCATCACACAAGAGAACGACGCGGCGGTTCTTCTTTTTTCGGCCATCACAGGGAAGTGCTGTGGTGGGCCGGTACCGTAAAGTGTGGCCGACAAAGCAAATAAAAACACCTTCCATTGGAGCCGTTCTGCTCCAGCGGAGGGTGTTTTACATTATACGATTTGTTTTTTCTTGGACTTGTTTGCCAGGCTGTCAACGAGCCACGAGGCGAAGAAACCCAGTGCAATGCCCAGCACAAGGCCGCCCAGCACATCGGTGGGGAAGTGCACATACAGGTACAGCCGGGTAAAGGCGATGAAAGCCGCCAGCACCAGCGCGGGGACGCCCAACTTCCGGTTTTGCAGACAGAGCGCAAAGGCTGCCGCAAAAGCCGAGGCCGTATGCCCGGAGGGAAAGGAGTGCCCGTGGGGACGCTTGACCAGAATGGTGATCGCTGTGTTCACGTCGCAGGGGCGGGGCCGGGCGAACAGCGGCTTGAGGATGCAGTCCCCGGCCACCAGATACAGTACCAGCGCCGTGGCCATGGCGCACCCGGCCTTGCGGGTGCGGCGGAACAGCAGCAAAAGCAGCGTGAACGCGATCCAGATCTCACCGTGCTCACCGGCGTAGTTGAGAAAGACGGCCAGCGCATCCAGCACCGGGTTGTGGAACTGCTGCAGCCAGTCCAGAAATGCGAATTCAAACGGCATAAAGAACCTCCTGTCTGTTGATTCTATGGTAACACATCTTCCGGCCCACCACAACCCGGCAGGCAAAAAGCAGGAGTGCAGAAATAAGTTACGCCTGTTATATTGGAATGCGATATTACAATGCGGAAAACGAAAACGCCCGTTCCGACGGCAAAGGCCGGAACGGGCGCAGGATGCGAGAGAATCAGAGGCCCATCTCGGGCAGGGTGGGGTAGCTGTCGATGGCACCGTGCTTCTGTACGCTCAGGCCGCAGAACCGGTTGGAAAAGTCCAGGTACTCCTTCAGCTTTTTGCAGGACAGCTTTTCCAGCTTGTCCACCGTCACGCCGTCCCGGCTCAGCTGCCACAGGAAGGAGCCGATGAAGCCGTCGCCCGCACCGGTGGTGTCCACGGCCCTGACCTTCTGGCAGGGGGCAAAGACATGGGCAGCGCGGGTGTAGGCGTAGGCCCCCTTGCTGCCGCAGGTGTACAGCACCAGCTGCACATCCCCGGCAAACAGCTGGGGCAGGGCGGCTTCGATGTCGGCGGTGCCGGTGAGGAACTCCAATTCCTCGTCCGAGACCTTCAGGATGTTGGACAGCGGCAGGAACTGCAGCACAGTCTGGCGCAGCATCTCCCGGTCGGGCCAGAGGGGAAAGCGGAGGTTCGGGTCAAAGCTCACGATCGCACCGGCCTCCCGGGCGGCTCCGATGGCGGCCAGATGGGCGTGGCGCATGGGGCTGTCCACCAGCGAGACGCTGCAGAAGTGCAGGGCAAAAGCGTCGCGGAACCAGGCCAGGTCGATCTGCTCCGGGGCATACAGCAGGTCGGCCGAGGGCTTGCGGTAAAAGCTGAAGGTGCGGTTGCCGTCCTCCTCCAGGCTCACGAAGGCAAGGGCGGTGTTGGCCTTGTCGGTGAACACCAGATGGCTCAGGTCGATGCCGCAGGCTTCCAGCTCCCGTGCGATTTTGTGGCCGAAGGGGTCATCGCCCAGCTGGGTGAGAAAGCTGCTGGCACCGCCCAGACGGGCAAAGGCAGCGCAGACATTGGCCGGTGCGCCGCCGGTGCGCGGGCTGAAGGACGGCACCTCGTCAAAGGTGCATCCTACGCGGGACGGGATCATGTCGATCAGCGCTTCGCCGATGGAAAACAGAGTATTGCCGGGCATAGAAAACCTCCAGATCACAAATTGCAGAGTTCACAGGCTGCCCCGGTCAGCTTTACGCTCACGTCGCCGGGGGCAGGGTAGTACCGGGTGCTGAACACCGTGGCTCCCCCGTTCAGGAAAATTTCCAGCGAGGAATTGTCGCCCACCACCCGCAGGCTGCGGCAGGGGGCTGCCAGCCGGGCGCGGCGCACGGTGCGGCCGTCGGCCAGAGCGGGGTCGGTGAAGCGCAGGGTGCAGGTGCAGTCCTGTTCAGTATACACCAGCTGCACCCCCTGCGCAACCGTCAGGCAGAAGTCTCCGGCGGGTGCGGCGGTCAGGTCGAAGCGCGGGGCAAGGAACACTTCCTCGCCGCTGGCGGCATGCAGGGCGGCAGCGCTGCGCTGCGCGTCCAGCTCCGGCACCGGGTTCTGCAGCAGGGTGCCATCCGGCCCGGCCGTCAGCACGCGGGGCACGGTGAAGCAGTGCTGCCAGCCGTAGGCCACGGTGGGCGCGTTGCCGTAGTCGGCGTCCGGCATGCCCATCCAGCCGATCTGGATGCGGCGGCCGTTGCCGTCCACAAAGCTCTGGGGTGCGTAATAATCAAAACCGCTGTCCAGCTCGTGGAATTCGCTCAGGGTGCAGTCCCCGCGCCAGTCACCGTAGATGGCAAACCAGCCGCAGCCGTAGACGTTCTGGCACTGGATGCCCTGGGGGGACACCGCCAGATACCACTGCCCGTCCAGACAGAACAGGTCCGGGCACTCCCACATGTAGCCGAAGGGCTCCGGGGTGGTCAGGGTGTTGATGTGGGTCCAGCGGAGCTTGTCGGTGCTTTCCAGCACCAGCACTTCGCCCTTGTCCTCCAGCGTGCGGGCACCCAGCACCATGTAGTACCGGCCTTCGTAGGCGAATACCTTGGGGTCCCGCACATGGCAGGTGAGCCCGGCGGGATAGTCGCGGTTAGTCAGCAGGCACTGCTTGCTGTCGAGGGTCGCGCCGTCCTTGCTGACGGCCAGGCAGACGTTGTGCCCGCGGCCCTCTTTGATGTAATCGAAATTGCCGGGGTGCTTGACGTTGCCGGTGTAGTAGAGGTACATGGTGCCATCCTCCACCAGGGCCGAGCCGGAGTAGGCACCGTGGCAGTCAAAAGGCTCGTCCGGATAGAGCATCACCGGCAATTGCTCCCAGTGGAGCAGGTCGGTGCTCACGGCGTGGCCCCAGTGCTTGACCCCGCCGTTCACATCGAAGGGGCCGTACTGGAAGAATGCGTGGTACTGCCCGCTGTAGACGCACAGACCGTTGGGGTCGTTCAGCCAGCCTACCGGCGGCTGCAGGTGGAACCGCTGGCGGTGGGGGTCGGCGGCGGCCTTTTCCGCGCCGAGGGATTCCACCAGCGGCACCAGCTTTTTCAGGTCGCGCTGGAGTGCGTTCATACCTTGACCTCCTCAGGGCTCCAGATGAGCCAGGTTACGGCGAAGGACACGCCGAAGGAGATAGCCATCATGATGAGGTACTGCAGCGGCATGTGCAGATGCAGCAGGATGCCGAAGATGCCGGTGACGCCGGTGCCGGTGGCACCCAGACCCACGATGCTGGCGTACCATGCGCCGCAGGCACCGCCCAGCAGGCCGCCGAGGAAGGGCTTGAAGTAGCGCAGGTTCACGCCGAAGATGGCAGGCTCGGTGATGCCCATGCAGGCGGACAGGGCAGAGGGCAGGGCCATGGACTTGACCTTGGTGTCCTTGCTCTTGAGGGCCACGGCCAGAGCGGCACCGCCCTGTGCCACGTTGGCGGCGCTGGCCAGCGGCAGCCAGTAGGTATAGCCGTAGCAGGCCAGCTGGCCCAGGTCGATCAGGGTGTACATGTGGTGGATGCCGGCCACGACGGTGACCGCGTACAGGCCGCCCATGATGAAGGAGCCGATGCCGTAGGGCAGGGTGATGAGGGTCTGCACGCCGGTGATGATGCCGTTTTCCAACTTGGTGAACACGGGGCCGATGGCGGCCAGGGTCAGGTAACCGGTGACGAACACGGACACCAGCGGGGTGACGAACAGGTCAAACATGGCGGGCACCACCTTGTGCAGCCGCTTTTCGATCTGGCACATGAGCCACACGGCGATGATGACCGGGATGACGTGGCCCTGATAGCCCACCAGCGGCACCGAGTACAGGCCGCCGAACACCGGCTGCATCACGTTGACGCCGTTGGAAACGGTCCAGGCGTTCTGCAGGTCGGGGTGGATCATGATCATGCCGATGACTGCACCCAGATAGGGGTTGCCGCCGAACACCTTGGCGGCAGAGCAGGCGATGAGGATGGGCAGGAAGGTGTAGGCCGTATTAGAGAACAGCTTGGCGAACACATACACCGAGCCGGTGGTGTCGATGTTCAGGAAACCGTTGTTCACCATGAAGTTCAGCGCTTCCATGATGCCCATCAGGAAGCCGGAAGCCACGATGGCGGGGATGATGGGCACAAAGATGTCGCCCAGGGTCTTGATGGCTCGCTGATACCAGGGTGCCTTGGCGGCGGCCGCCTGCTTCACGTCCTCCTTGCTGCCGCCCTCGATGCCGGCCAGCTGGATGAACTCGTCGTATACCTTGTTCACCGTGCCGGTGCCAAAGATGATCTGCAGCTGGCCCTGTGCCTCAAAAACGCCCTTGGCGCCCTCGGCGTTTTCCAGCTCCTGCTTGTTGACCTTTGCGTTGTCTGCGATGACCAGACGCAGGCGGGTGGCGCAGTGTGCGGCCGACAGGATGTTGTCTTTTCCGCCGATGCAGTCCAGAACCTGTTGTGCTGCGTGTTTGTAATCCATAGTGCACTTCTCCTTTGCTTGATGCTTCCTCTTTCTGCGCTGCAGGGCAGTTTTGGAATTGACTTGACGCGCGGGGTGTGCTACAATACCGCTTTGTGTATGACAATTTCCGGGAAAAAGGGAAAACCAAGATGAATCTGACAAAGCAGTTCTTTAAATATGTATCGCAGAATATTTTCGGTCTGCTGGGCACGTCCTGCTATATTCTGGCCGATACCTATTTTATCTCGCAGGCGGCGGGCACCGACGGCGTGACCCTGCTCAACCTCTGCCTGCCCATCTACAACTTCATTTTTGCCATCGGTTCCATGATCGGTCTGGGTGCGGCCACCCGCTACGCCATCCTCCGCGCACAGGGCGAGGAGCGGGCGGCACAGCGGTATTTCTCCAATGCCGTCTTTTGCGCCTGCCTGCTGGCCGTGCCCTTTGTGCTGGTGGGCATCTTCTGCCCCGGCACACTGCTGCGGCTCATGGGCGGCGATGCCGGCATCGTGGCGCTGGGCATCCCCTATGCGCGTATCTTCCTGCTGTTTACGCCCTTTTTTATGTGCAACTACATCGTGTCGGCCTTTGTCCGCAACGACGGTGCACCCTCGCTGGCCATGGTGGCCACGCTGAGCGGCAGCCTGTTCAATGTGGTGTTCGACTACATCTTCATGTTCCCCATGGGGCTGGGGCTGGCCGGTGCGGCACTGGCCACCGCCGTTTCGCCGATGCTCAGCATCGCCATCTGCAGCCGCCACTTCTTCCAAAAAGACAACACGGTGCAGTTCGTGCGGCAGCTGCCCTCGGCAAAGCTGCTGGGGCAGAGCTGCCAGCTGGGCATCTCCGGCTTTGTGGGGGAGATGTCCTCCGGCGTGACCACGACGGTGTTCAACTTCCTGCTGCTGGGTCTGGCCGGGAATGTGGCCGTGGCGGCCTACGGCGTCGTGGCCAACTTTGCGCTGGTGGCCACCGCCATTTTCAACGGTGTGGCCCAGGGTGCCCAGCCGCTGGTGAGCCGTTGCTACGGCCACAGTGACCGCGCCGGAGCCCGGAAGCTGCTCATTCTGGGCAGCTGCACCGCGCTGGCACTGGCGGCCGTGCTGTACGCGGTGGTGTTCGGCATGACCGACACGCTGGTGGGCTGGTTCAACAGTGAAAACTCGGCGCAGATGGCCCGGTTTGCCCACAACGGCATGCGGCTGTACTTCGTGGGCTACTTCTTTGCCGGGTTCAACATCGTGGCGGCGGGCTACCTGAGCGCCACCAACCGCCCGCTGGAAGCCTCGGTCACCTCCATCTGCCGCGGCGTGGCGGCCATTGTGGTCTGCTCGCTGGTGATGAGCGCCCTCTTTGGCATGAACGGCGTGTGGGCGGCCTTCCCGGCATCGGAGCTGCTGACGGCGCTGCTGACCCTGTTTTTGCTGTTGCGGAAGAAAAAGCAGACTGTGTGAGTTCCAGCGGTGAAATATCCGCAAAAAACAGAATGCTTGAGTAGAACGTGCAGACGCCGCGATGTACCGGGTGAAGAACGAGAAAAAGGCAGCGGCAAGATCTTAAATATAAAGTTCCTGCTCGCGCAGAGCTTCTTCGGGCGAAAGCCCGGACTGCGCAGTGTGACCGGCCAGCGCCCGCCATTGTGCGGGGGACTGGCCGGTTTCTTTTTTGAACACCCGGCACAGGTAGTTGGCACCGGAAAAGCCGCACAGGCTGGCCACCACGTCCAGCGTGTACTCCCGGTGCAGCAGCAGCCGCTGGGCGGCTTCCACCCGCACCCGGGTCAGATAGCGCCCCGGCGGGATGCCCAGCGCGGCGGTGAAGGTGCGCACCAGATGGCTCTTGGACACCCCCAGCCGCTCGCTGAGCTCCTCCACGCCGTACAGGCCCGCGTAGTTGGCCCGGATGTCCGCGATGGCGGCCTGCACCAGCGGCGGCAGGGCGGGGGCGGCGCTGTCGGCGTCGGCCAGCTCACACAACAGGGCAAAGGCCAGCTGGCTGCGCACCCGGCCCGGCAAGTCCTGCTCCGAGGCAAGGCGGTCCAGCAGCTCGGCGGCGGCGGGGCAGGTCTCGCCCCGGGCCAGAAAAGGCAGCTCGTGCAGCCCGGCCAGAAACTGGGCGCTGGCCTGCCCGGTGAGCTGGACGCACAGCAGGTGGCAGCTGCCCTCCGGCTCCAGCACCAGCGGGGCGCGGCTCAGCACCAGATGCCCGGCCGGGACGCTCTGGGGCGGCAGCAGCAGCGCAGCCCCGGCGGGCAGGGGCCCGGCGGAGGGCACACTGGCGGTGCACCGCCCGCTGGAAACAAGGCAGACCCACAGCCCGTCGCCGGTCAGGGTGAGAGGCGCGCAGGGCTGCACGTCCTGCACCTGACCGGGCGCGGCCACGGCATTCCAGTCAAACAGCAATATCTGACACCTCGAATCAATAAAATGCTATTTTATATCACAAAATAATCTGTTATTATAATACCAACGAACCGAAGCGCCGTCAAGGGCGCTGCAAACACAAGATTATGGAGGCAAACGATTATGGCTTCGATTAGCTGCCAGCACATCTATAAGATCTACCCGGGCGCTACCGCTCCTTCCGTCACCGACTTCAACCTGGAGATCCAGGATAAGGAATTCATCATCTTCGTCGGCCCCTCCGGCTGCGGCAAGTCCACCACCCTGCGCATGATCGCCGGCCTGGAGGAGATCTCCAAGGGCGAAATGTACATCGGCGGCCGTTTGATCAACGACGTTCCCCCGAAGGACCGCGACATCGCTATGGTGTTCCAGAGCTACGCTCTGTACCCCCACATGACCGTTTACAAGAACATCGCATTCGGTCTGGAACTGCGCAAGACCCCGAAGGACGAGATCGACCGCCGCGTCCACGAGGCTGCTAAGATCCTGGAGATCGAGCACCTGCTGGACCGCAAGCCCAAGGCTCTGTCCGGTGGTCAGCGTCAGCGTGTTGCTCTGGGCCGTGCAATGGTCCGTAACCCGGCAGTCTTCCTGCTGGACGAGCCCCTGTCCAACCTGGATGCTAAGCTGCGTACCAGCATGCGCACCGAGATCATCAAGCTGCACAAGAAGCTGGCTACCACCTTCATCTACGTTACCCACGACCAGACCGAGGCTATGACCATGGGCGACCGTATCGTGGTTATGAAGGACGGCATCATCCAGCAGGTCGATACCCCGCAGAACCTGTACGATATGCCTTGCAACATGTTCGTTGCAGGCTTCATCGGCAGCCCCCAGATGAACTTCCTGGACGGCACCTTGATCAAGAAGGGCGAGCTGTACGGTGTTGACCTGGGCGGCGACGTGATCCCCCTGCCCAAGGAGAAGACCGCAGACGGCAAGCTGGACGCTTACGTCGGCAAGAAGATCAAGATGGGCATCCGTCCCGAGGATATCGACGACGAGCCCGAGTTTATGGCAAAGCACACCGACTGCCAGCTGGATGCTCAGGTCGATGTCTCTGAGATGATGGGCGCCGAGATCTACCTGTACCTGGAGTACAAGGGCAACAAGATGACCGCTCGTGTGGCTCCCACCTCCAAGGCCCGCAACGGAGACACCGTCCGCGTTGCCTTTGACCCGCACAAGGTCCACCTGTTCGACATCGAGACCGAGCAGACCATCCTGAACTAAGCTGCAATTATGTGACGATCATTTTTTGATCCTCCTATCATCATACAGAGAACCGTCGGCAGGGAAACCTCCGGCGGTTTTCTGTGTCTATGGGCAAGGCAGACAAAAAGCAGCTGCGTACCTTTTGGAAAGCACGCGGCTGCTTTTGCTTTACCGGCAGCTTTTGTCACAGCGCAAAAAGGGGCCGGGGCCTCTCCCCTGCCAACCGGCACAAAAAAGCCCCGGAGGGCAGCTTTGCAGCCACACTCCGGGGGAAAGGATGACGAATTGTTATTTACCTGTAGTACCGTAGTAGTTCTTGATGCGGACGGCGATAGCGATATAGCTCTGCTCGTTATCGCCGCTGACCACAACACCCACATTGGACCAGATGCCATCCTGGTTCACGCTGGCATCGACCTTCGTATCGACATACTTCGAGATCTCAGTCAGCACCACATTCAGCAACGTATTCTGGTAGTCATACCGGGCGGTGATCACAATCGCCAGATCATTCCCTACCTGCTTCTTGTTGATACGGAATGCCCCAGCATAGCCAAGGACGTTGAACTGACCGTTGAGATCCTCGTCCAGCTGAGCTTTAGCCACTTCACGAAGCTGTGCGTCATTGGTCACTTGGATGCCCTTCTGGTTGCCGATCTGGGTCAGCACTTTCTGCTCCTCAGGGTTGTTGACGGACCCACCGCCGCCACCGCCGCCACAGGCGGTAAGCATCAGCAGGGCCATAGCACCTACCAGTAACAGGGCCGCGAATTTTTTCAGGTTTTTCATAGGATCTCCCTCCAGTCTGGTTGTTTTTGTGGATATGTTTCGTAATTCACGAAGCTGCATCCCCGGCCGGGGACGCTTTCCTTGTCTCAATTATATCGAACAAAAGCCAGGGCTGTCAATGGGGGAGTTCCCTAAAAAATCAGAGGCCGATTCGTGAAAAAGTCACGAAAACAGGTGATGTTTGTTGCGCTATTGTAACTGCCATACCAAACTTCGCAAAGAAACTTTGCCGCTTGGAATTTCCTGCCAGCGGCCCGGAGGCTGGGGCTGTTTTTTCCGGCAGAGACAGTGCCCTTAAATTTGGACAGATGTTGTGTCCAAGGCACCGTCTCCCCGGCCCCCCAGACGGCAGCGGAAATCCTGGTAGCCAAAGTGGGCCAGCCGGGCCAGGCTGCCGTCGGACCGCAAAAGCCAGATATCCGGCAAGGGCATCCCGTTAAAGGTGTTGTTTTTGCAGGTGGTGTAGATGGCCATATCTCCAAACACCAGCCGCTGGCCCGGGGCCAAGGGGGCGTTGAAGCTGTAGTCTCCCATCACATCCCCTGCCAGGCAGGTGGGGCCCCCCAGCCGCACCGTGCAGGGCTTTTCGCCGGGGTCTCCGGCCTCCAGCAGGGGCGGGCGGTAGGGCATCTCGATAACATCCGGGGTGTGGCAGGCGGCAGAGGTATCCAGGATGGCAAGGCTGGTGTCTCCATTCTGCAAGGTGTCCAACACGGTGGTGACGAGGTAGCCCGCGTTCAGCGCCCAGGCCTCGCCCGGCTCCAGGTACACCCGGACGCCGTACTTTGCCTGCACCTGGCAGATGCACTGCTCCAGGGTGGCCAGGTCATAGCCGGGCCGGGTAACGTGGTGGCCGCCCCCAAAGTTCACCCATTTCATCTTGGGCAGCAGATCCCCGAACTTTGCCTCCACCGCTTTCAGGGTCACAGCCAGGGCGTCGGCGTCCTGCTCGCAGAGGGTGTGGAAGTGGAGGCCATCCAGCAGCTCCGGCAGCTCCGGGTGGGCCGCCACGGCGGCATCCCACTGGGCCCGGGTGGTGCCCAGGCGGCTGCCGGGGGCACAGGGGTCATAGATGGCATGGCCCTCCTGGGTGGAGCACTCAGGGTTTACCCGCAGGCCCACGCTTTTGCCGGCAGCCTTGGCCGCCGGGCCAAACTGGGCCAGCTGGCCGGGCGAGTTGAACACGATGTGGTCGGCGTACTGCAACAGCTCTGCGAACTCGTCTGCCCGGTAGGCAGCGCAGAACACATGGTTCTCCTTTTCCGGCAGTTGCTCCCGGCCCAGGCGGCTCTCGTACAGGCCGCTGGCCTCGGTGCCTGCCAGGTAGGGGGCCAGCACCGGGTACACATCAAAGTTGGAAAAGGCCTTTTGGGCCAGCAGAGCCCGGCACCCGGTGCGCTGCTGCAGCTCCAGCATGATCTGCCCATTGCGGCGCAGCTGGGCCTCGTCCAGCAGGTAGCAGGGGGTGGGCAGGCTTTGCAGCTGCTGTTCCGTCAGGTTTGCCAGCCCCGCAAAGGGCGGGCGGGTGTCTGCCAGCCGCATCAGTCTACCAGAGCCGGGCTGTGGCTCTCGCTGCGGGGCAGGCCGTACTTGTCCAGTGCATCCAGATACGGATCGGGATCAAACTCCTCGACGGTGTGGACGCCCTTGGTGGTCCACTTGCCGGTCAGCAGCATCAGGGCACCGCACATGGCAGGCACGCCGGTGGTGTAGCTGATGGCCTGGCTGCCCACCTCCTGATAGCACTCCTGGTGGTCGCAGACGTTGTAGATGTAGTAGGTCTTATCCTTGCCGTCCTTTTTGCCAGTAAAGATGCAGCCGATGTTGGTTTTGCCCTTGGTGCGGGGGCCAAGGCTGGCAGGGTCCGGCAGCAGAGCCTTCAGGAACTGGATGGGCACGATCTCCTGACCGTTGAAGTTCACCGGGGTGGTGGACAGCATCCCCACGTCCTCCAGGCACCGCATGTGGTCCAGGTAGCTCTGGCCGAAGGTCATGAAGAAGCGGATGCGCTTTGCCTCCGGGATGTTCTTGGCCAGCGATTCGATCTCCTCGTGGTGCAGCAGGTACATATCCTTCTGGCCCACCTGGTCGAAGTTGTACTCCCGCTTGATGCTCATGGCCGGGATCTCCACCCAGTGGCCGTTCTCCCAGTAGCTGCCGGGAGCGGACACCTCGCGCAGGTTGATCTCCGGGTTGAAGTTGGTGGCGAAGGCATAGCCGTGGTCGCCGCCGTTGCAGTCGAGGATGTCGATGGTGTCGATGGTGTCGAACTCGTGCTTCTTGGCGTAGGCGCAGTAAGCTTGGGTCACGCCCGGATCGAAGCCGCTGCCCAGCAGGGCAGTCAGGCCGGCCTCCTCGAACTTCTTGGCGTAGGCCCACTGCCAGCTGTAATCGAAGTAGGCGGAGAACCCGGCCTCCTTGCAGCGCTTCTCGTAAACAGCGCGCCACGCCGGGTCGTCGGTGTTCTCCGGCTCGTAGTTGGCGGTGTCCATGTAGTTGACGCCGCAGGCAAGGCACGCGTCCATGATGGTCAGGTCCTGATAAGGCAGGGCGATGTTCATGACCAGGTCCGGCTGGTAGGCCTTGATGAGGGCGATGACCTCTTCGGTCTTGTCGGCGTCCACCTGGGCGGTGGTGATCTTGGTGGTGGTCTTGGGGGCCAGCTCGGCGGCCAGCTTGTCACACTTTGCCTTGGTGCGGCTGGCGATGCAGATCTCGGTGAACACTTCGGGCACCTGGCAGCACTTGTGGATGGCAACGGAGGCCACGCCGCCGCAGCCGATGATCAGAACTTTGCTCATAGCAGTTACTCCTTTATCTGTAAAACGGTGGGTTCGTCGTTATACCTGAAAGCCGGGCCAGCCCTTGTCCAGGGCGATGAGGGTCTCCCGGAGCACCTTGCAGGCCGTGGCGGTGGACACGCCGGTGGTGTCCAGCGTGGGGGCCAGCTCGTTCAGGTCGGCCGCGATGATATTGGCCTTGGTCACGGTGCGGATGGCCTCCAGCAGCTGCAAAAAGCTCACGCCGCCAGCCTCCGGGGTACCGGTGCCGGGGAAGCAGGAGGGGTCCAGGCAGTCCAGGTCGATGGTGAGATACACCGGCACCTTGCTCTCGCACAGCTGCGCGGTGAGCTCGGAAAGGCCGGTGAAGTCGAACTTGTGCAGCTCGGTGTGCTGGGCGGCAAACTCGAACTCTGCCCGGTCACCGCTGCGGATGCAGAACTGATGGATGCGGCCGTCGCCCACCAGCTCGTGGCAGCGGCGCAGCACACAGGCGTGGCTCAAGGTTGCCCCCAGGTAGTCGTCCCGGAGGTCGGCGTGGGCGTCAAAGTGGACGATGTGCAGGTCGGGGTATTTCTTCACCGCAGCCCGCACCGCGCCCAGCGTGACCAGATGCTCGCCGCCCAGCAGCAGCGGGAACTTGCCGTCCTTCAAAATTTCCTCTGCGCGGGCCTCGATGTCCGCCAGAGCGCTCTCGCTGGAGCCGAAGCACAGCTCCAGGTCGCCGCTGTCGAACACGTCAAAGTCGGTCAGGTCGGCGTTCTGGTAGGGGCTGTAGGTCTCCAGACCGTAGCTCTCGTGGCGGATGGCGGCCGGGCCGAACCGGGCACCGGGGCGGTAGCTGGTGGTGGAATCGTAGGGGGCACCGTACAGCACGATGCTGGCGGCACGGTAGCTGCTGTCGCAGCCGATGAAGTTTTCAATGTTGGGTCGCATCAGTGTTCCTCCACTTCCCGCAGCATCTCCTCCAGAAAAGCCGGCAGGTAGAATGCTCCGATATGCAGTTTGGTGGTGTAGTACCGGGTCCGCATATTCAAAGCCTTCCAGGCTGCGGCATCCAGGTCGTCGATGGGGTGGTATTTTTTGCTGGCAAAGCCAAACAGCCAGTACCCGGCCGCAAAGGTGGGGATGTGGGCCTGGTACACCCGGCTGATGGGGAAGGTGGACGCAATGCGCTTGTGGCTGCGCTGCATGGCGCTGGCGTCCTCGGCGTAGAAGGGGCTGCCCTGCTGGTTGACCATGATGCCGTCCTCTTTCAGGGCGTTGAAGCAGCTGCCGTAGAACTCGCGGGTGAACAGGCCCTCGGAGGGGCCGAAGGGGTCGGAGGAATCCACAATGATCAGGTCGTATTCCTCCTCGCAGCGGCGGATGAACTTGAGGGCGTTCTCAAAGTAGATGTGGACCCGGCGGTCGTCCATGCGGCAGGCGTTGCCGGGCAGATAGGCACGGCAGGCCTCCACCACCTGGGGGTCCATCTCCACCAGGTCGATGCGCTCCACCCGGTCGTACCGGGTCAGCTCCCGGACAACGCCGCCGTCTCCGGCACCGATGACCAGGATATCCTTGGCCTCCTTGTGGACCGCCATGGGCACATGGACGATCATCTCGTCATAGATGAACTCGTCGCGCTCGGTCAGCATCACGTTGCCGTCCAGGGTCAGCACCCGGCCAAACTCCGGGGTTTCAAAGATGTCGATGCGCTGATAGTCGCTCTGCTTGGAGTAGAGCTGTCTGCTCACCCGGATGCTGTGCTTCACGTCCGGGGTGTGAAACTCGGAAAACCAGAATTCCATATTCGCTCCTCCTTATGCCAGAACGTTCAGGTGTAAGATGTCGGGGTCCTCGGGGCCGGTCATGCTGCAGCCCTTGGCCTTGGCGTACTCGATGTAGTTCAGAATTTCTTTGGTGATGCGCTCGCCCGGGGCCAGAATGGGGATGCCCGGCGGGTAGCACATGACGAACTCGCTGCACACCATGCCCTCGGTCTCGCGCAGGGGCAGGCTCTTTTTGGGAGCGTAGAAGGCCTCCTGGGGGCTGGCTGCCACCACCGGGTCGATGTACTCCTGGCTCAGCAGGCCGGAGCCGTCGGTGCGGTAGCGGCGTTTGATCTCTGCCAGGGCACTGACCAGCCGTTCCACCTCCTGGGGCCGGTCGCCGATGGACAGGTAGGCCAGGATGTTGCCGATGTCGCCGAACTCGATCTGGATGTCGTACTCGTCCCGCAGGATGTCGTAGACCTCGATGCCCGCCAGACCGATGTCCAGCGTGTGGACGCTGAGCTTGGTGGTGTCAAAGTCGAACACCGAGTTGCCGTTGCACAGCTCCTTGCCAAAGGCGTAGTAGCCGCCCACGGCGTTGATCTCCTCGCGGGCATACTCGGCCATGTCGGCCACCTGATGGAACACCTGCCGCCCCCGCAATGCCAGATTGCGGCGGGAGATGTCCAGGCTGGACATGAGCAGG
>ENA-UOJE01001492-UOJE01001492.1-human-gut-metagenome-genome-assembly--contig:-C23-NODE-1492-length-20730-cov-11.238694_pt1 | contig 20730 bp, 19 predicted proteins | sample MGYA00242341_ERZ723888 | MGnify/ENA metagenome assembly ERZ723888 | reverse complement strand
AAATGATATTATCCAGTGAAATTAGTATTTATTTCATCCTCATCCAGACACTATATCTGAGGAGCGCCAGCGGGGGTGGAGGCGTCATAATTGCGATATGGAAATACATACGTTTGCAACTCTTCGTCGTAGAGTTTGCCAGTAACGCGCGCGGAAAGGTCTTTTTGTATATTTCTTTCGCCAAATATCGTTGTGTCTTGATAGTCTTTATTGTAGCTTTTATCGATAATTCTTGTAGTGCCTTTACGAAGGCGGGAATAGCCGATTTGCGAATAGCAACGGCGTAAGGGGCTTATCCCTAATGGAAGCGGCACTGCCGCCATTTCTGTCGCTACTCCATAGAGTGGTTCCCAAAAAGTCGTGCTCATGGTAGCGAACGCCTTCGTCAGTTTTACTTAATATCGGCACTCCGCCAGATATATGAGGTTCATTCACATATATGTCGCTTCCACGGCGGATTAACGCCAATCCGTCCCATACCCACACTTCCGTGCTACCGTCGTGAAAAGTCTTTTGCCCAACATACCAAAGCCATCGTACGCAAATTTCGTTGTCTTACCTTTGCGGTTTACCTCTATAACCTTGTCCAAATATCCGTATTTATATTCTACGTCTATTTCACCGTTAAACTTCTCCATTACAAGGCGCTCTGCCATGTCGTAAAAGTATTCGCGCTTTTCTTCGGGCGATTCCATCTCCATTAACTGGTTTGCGGTATCGTATATATATATATTTATATATACTATTGCCTATGCGCTTTTCAAGTATATTTCCTTGTTTATCGTAGGTGTAATATTCATTCTTTTCAGGGCTTGCAGCATATTCTACGCTATCAACTTGCCGGATTTATCGTAGCTGTAATACTATGAATTGTTCTACCTCGCTGCCGGACACGCACAACGCAAATAGATTTAATAATATTACATTCCGTAGCGATGTTTTCATAATGTATCGCTACCAATAAACTTCTTTTAATCCATATCTGATTTCAAGTATGTTTATTGAATCTGATATAAATCCGTTTTTGAGAGAATATGAATTTAACGCATTTGCATATTCTTTTGAACTAGAATATCTATATAATTGATGTGTAGCTGTATTTAGTATGAAATATCTCGATTCCCCTTCTTTTTTGGGGTGAAAACAGCCATAAACAAATTGATTTTGTACATAAAAATCTAATATATTTTTTACACTTTCATTTCTATTAGGAGATATTATAGAGGAAATGTCGGAATCGTCTCCAAAATCAAAATATTTTCCCTCCAATATATATCCGTTAGGTAGCGGAATTCTTATTTTGGCAAAATAAGCAAATCCAGTAAGTAATATAAAAAATAATACAACATATTTCATTGCATTAATTACTTTTCCAATATGCCGGAATAAGACCATGAATAGTTTCCTTGTATTTTAAACGGGGTTCCTCCTAAATTTGCTACGGTAGCAAGCCAATCTGCTACTTGTTCTGAAGTTGAACTACCATACATAATTTCTATAACAGAAAGAGGATCTGTAAAAGTATCCGAGAATTTGATCTTCGCCTTCCATGAATAGGAATAGATTGTTTTCCCATCATCAAATGTTTCTCCTGCAGTTAAAGTTCCGTCAAAATTTCCACTCATTGTTGCATTACCAATAGAAAAATATACATCTCCAAATCTGTATGAATTATTAAAAGACTTTGAAAGCTCTCCTATTCTTGGAGCTTGTTTTACAGCTTCTTGGTTTATCTGATCAGCAAAACGAGATTGAATTCCCTGATTTATTGCGGAATTTTCTATAACACTTAATAATCCGATCTCAGAAAGGGAAACAGATTTCCCTTTCCCAAAATAAAAATGGTACACAAAGTCTAAATTTCTCCATGTAGTTCCTAAAATAACTAGACCTAACGTAGGAACCCCCGCATAGAAATACTGGTTCATACCATCAGGGTATCCAGCGGGGTCGGAGGAGCGCCAGCGGGCGGTGGAGGCGTCGTAATTGCGATATGGGAACACATACGCCTGCAAGTCTTCATCGTAGGGTTTGCCGGTAAAGCGCGCGGAACGGTCTTTTGGAATGCTCCCTTCGCCAAATACCGCTGTGCCATGGTAGCATTTATTGTACATTTATTTAGAGAGTATATATGTTTTCATTAAATTTAAAAATCCTTCAGAGATTTTGTTAGGTTTATCTGCACTTGCGAGTTTCAAGTAAACAAACAGCGGAATATCATTCACGGAAATATTTTCTAAAAAATATCCGTGTTTAACTGAATATAATAAAGAAATCTGAGTTGATTTATTTAGATTGGGCCTTATCAAAATTGAAACGATTTCTTCCCCGAAATATGTAATTGTATTGCTGTTATTTACGTAATACTTATTTTCTACGGAAAAGAGAGGCTTAGAATCTTCATCTATGAAAATATTTCTGTATATTCGCAATATTTCTCCAAAAAACGACAATGACGGAAGATCTTTTTTTATAACAACCTCGGCTGGGCCGTCTTTACTTTCGGTTTTTATATCAACTAGGCCGTTCATGCTGTAAAAAGATAGCGTGTGCCCATAAAAATTTCCGGTATCTCCAAAGAACTTTTTCCCTTCTTCTCTTGAAAAGGGCGTATTGGCAGATAATTTTTCAATTAGTTCTATTGCAAGATTAAGAGCCTTAGTTTCGTTTTGATTTAGTTTTGGTATCGGTGCTGCATTCTCAGACGAATAACACGCAAGTGCAAAATATACAAATGAAAGTATAACAAATAACGTTTTTTTCATGCAATAACCTTTCACTATCATAACTATTACCCAATCTATAATTAAATTCTCTATGAACCTTTTATTTTTTTTGCATTTTCTATCCCAAAATCGCACTCTTATTATCTATAAACAAGCATTGAAACCCACTTAAAACTATTGATTTACTCCAAAGCCTTTTGTTGTTTATTTATAAGTTAGTATTTATCAATCTTTTTCTTATAGATAAGTGTTAAGTATGGCTCATTGTAAGTGTTATCGTTACTTTTAGTAATTTCAAAATGCCTAACATGTGAACCCATCCTTTACTTCAGTTGGAAGATTATAGACTGTATCCGCAGTAATCTCAAATTTTTCAGATACCAATTCGATTGCAGTATCAAGTTTTAATTTTGCGTTTTCATACATTCCTATAAACCCGAAAACAAAAGGCGGATTTACAATATTTATGCCAAGGTCTATTTTCTTACTCTCTGTTAGTTTGTAGAAAAAACCCAAATTAATATCCGGCTTAGGTATAGTCTTTGACATCATAGCTATGACCAATATAGGGTTACCTTCATCTAAAAGCCCCTTATACAAGCCGGTTGAGAAAAAATCGTTTATCGATTTTTCAGATATTCCGAACTTTTCCAATTTAACGGCATCTTCTACATTATTGCCGCTTGCGCCGCACACTGAAAAAATCATGCATGAATATGCAATAAATCCAATTATAATTTTTCGCAAGCACTTCATGGTAGTTTTCATTTTACAGTTAATTGCTAACAAATAATTGAAAACTAATCAATATATTTTTTACATGTAGAAATCGGATTAGTATAATATTATATCGTTTTTAATAACTAAAAAATTACATCTGCAAACTAAAAGAAGTACAAAATTTTTATCACTTAACATAACGAAGACTTTGCCAAATTCTTCTATATTTTCTATTGGGATATTATTTGTTTGCTTGCTTATATAACCCTCTATTGAAAGGAAATTTGTCGCTTTAATATGGGAGGATCTTTCGAGATTACTTTGTCTGTTTGTTTGATTGATAGCTTTTTTTACTTTCCCATTATATATTACCACTAATTGGCAACTTTCTTCCCGTAATATTTTCTTTTATAATATCGCTTTTTTAGTATATTTTTCTTATTAAGTTCAAAAATTTCTTCCCATTGCTTTATAAGAGCCAATCTTTCCGTATCATTGAAATTATTTTCCGCAAGATATTGCATCGTATAACCGGGGTTGTTCCCAACAATGCGATCAAGTAAATCTATTATTATTACGTCTCCCGTTAACATCACTGAACCTATTCTCAATGCTCTAAATAGAGTAGGTACACATTTTAATGGAATTTTATCGGAATCTACACTATCTAAAAATACATGTATTTTTGACATTTTAAATTGATAGCCTAAACTCAACTTTTGAGGGTTATCCAACAGCCTGTCAAGCGAAGTTATCGCGAACTCAATTTCCTGTTCTGGACTAAGTTTTATATGTTTATGATATGCCTCCAAGGTATCGTATTTATCTGTAGTTTTACAGAAATTTGCAACAAGCATGTCTATGTCATTATTCTCTTTTGCAAAAGAAGCATAAAAAAATATAAATATTATTAATAATATTCTCATTTCCGCATTGTTGAATATGTTAATATATACCTTTGTCAATTATTTACTATATGCCACATATGCAATTAACAAACACAATAAGCGCAATAAAAGTAAAAAAAGTTGCAACTATGATAATGCATAGTGCAACTTATTATGGATTTTAGCTTTCGCTAACTACTGTTTTAAATAATCGCTTTCTTTTTTATGGGCAATTTGCGCTTCATGCGGCAGTCCCGCTATTTGGATTAAACCCAAAAAGTTTAAACGCCGCGGGAGTTACTATCACGCTCAATATCGTAGATGACACCAACCCTCCAACTATCATCACCGACACCGGATACAGCAGCTCCTTGCCGGGGCTTTCGGGGTTGAACATCAACGGCAGAAGCGCAAATGCCGCCGTAAGCGCCGTCATTAGAATCGGATTTATCCTTTCAACAGTTCCGCGCTCTATCATATTATCGCAAAAATTTTCGCCCTCAAACTCCATCAAGTGCATATAATGCGAGACCATCATTATCGTATTGCGCGCGGCAATCCCCGACAGGGCTATCATGCCTATTAGCGAAGCTACCGACATTGTCCCTATAAAGTACCACGTCGCAAAAATCCCGCCCGCGAAGGCTGTCGGGATACCAAGCATTATCTGTAGCACCAATGCGGAGCTTTTAAAGTGCGTATATAATATCGCGTATATTGCAAGCATCGCAAATATAAACAACAAACCTATGCGCCTTCCCGCGTCTATGCGGTTCTGGAACTGACCCTCTATATTCGCGTAATATCCGTGCGGAAGGTCCAAGGATTCGTCTATTATCTTTCTTATTTCCCCGGCCAAGCGCACGGAATCTCCGTCGCTCGTATTTAAGCCAACTACCACCCTGCGTTTTAGCCCTTCCCTATTTATGTGGTTTGCGCCGGTGGAATCCTCAACCCTCGCAAAGGACGATAAAGGATATTTCTCTCCGGATATATTTTCTATCAAAAGCCCCTCTATATTCTTTTTCGACGCGATAAAATCTTCGTCCATTCTCAAAAATACATCGAAAACAGCTTCGCCGTCGACAACCTGCGCGAGGACTTCGCCTCCGAGAACTTTTTGGAGGATATCGTTTATCTCGCCTACCCGCACACCGTAGAGCCGCGCCTTTTGCCTATCGACTTCGATTTTTATCTGCGACGTCTGCGCCTGCCTTTCGACGCTCACGTCCCGCGCGCCGGCAAGCCCGCCAATTTTATCTGCGAGCTCCGAGGCCTTGCGCCTGAGCACTGAAAGGTCGTCGCCGAATATTTTCACCGCTATCTGCGACTGCGTTCCGCTGAGCATGTAATCGATTCTGTGCGCCATCGGCTGCCCTATTGAATACGTTATTCCGGCTACGCGGTCGAGCTGCTTTCGCAAGTCCTTTATTATTTCCGACTGCGGCCTTTTGGACGTATCAAATTCAATGTTAAATTTCACTATGTTTACAGGCTCGGCGTGGTCGTCCTTCTCCGCCCTTCCGATTTTCATGCCGCTCCTTTTTACTTCCGGATTTTTTGAAAGTATTTTTTGGACTATCGCACCGATTTCCTTTGAGCGGTCTATCGAACTTTCGGGGGACAGCTGCAATATCAGAAGCGAGCTTCCCTCGTTGAGCGCCGGGATAAAGTCCCTGCCCATTATCGGGAAAAATGCGAACGCGCATGCAGAAACCGCCACCGCGAGCGCGAGCGCCGCATGAGGGAACTTTATTGAGGGCTCTATCGCGATTTTCGATATAATGCGCTTAATAGTCCGCGATATAAGCGGCTCACGGCGCGCTTTACCTGTCTTACCAAGCATTATTGAGCATAACGCGGGCACCACCGTAAGCGCCACGAGAAACGATGCCGCCATCGAAACTATCACGGCCTCCGCTAGCGGCCTAAACATTTTCCCCTCTATGCCTCCAAGTCCGAATGTCGGGATAAAAACTATCATAATCAAAATAGTCGCGTAAAATATCGACGCCCTGATTTCCACGCACGCGTCCAATATTATTTTTAGCGAGAGCTTCTTTTTCGACGGGTCACCATTTTCTCTCAGCCTTCTGTACACGTTTTCCACATCCACTATGGCGTCGTCAACCAGCATGCCTATCGCCACTGCAAGCCCGCCGAGAGTCATCGTATTTATGGACGACCCTGTAAGTTTAAAATATATTACCGAGATTGCGAGCGACAGCGGTATTGCGGTTATCGTTATGAAAGTCGTGCGGACGTTGAATAGGAATATAAACAAAATCACAAACACCATTATTGCGCCGTCTATAATTGCGTCTTTTACGTTGTCGACAGCCGTCTTTATGAATTGGTCCTGACGGTAAATTACGCGGATTTCCGTCTTTTCGGGAAGGCTTTTTTGTATCTCATCAACTGCGGCTTCCAGCGCCTTTGTAAGTTTTAGCGTGTCAACGCCGGGCTGTTTTGAGACTGTTATCATAATGCCCGGCTTGCCGTCTATTGCGGCGTCTCCGCGCAGCTGCGCCTTGTCTATGCGCACGTCCGCAACGTCTCCTACGAGTATGTTGCCGTCGACGCCGCTCTTGACCACCGAGTTTTTAATATCCTCAACCGACGCGCTCCTGCCGACGTTGCGCACGCTCACTTCAACGCCCCCGCGGTTTATTATGCCGCCGCCCGTGTTAGACTGCGCCTTCGACACAGCCTTTTCGAGTTCTTCAAGCGTAATTCCGTAAGATGCCATTTTCGCGGAGTCGGGAACAACCCTGTACTGCTTCAGGCCTCCGCCTGTTGAAAGCACTTGCGAAACGCCAGGGATATTTGTCAGGCGGCGCGCGATTGTGTAGTCCGCCATTGTGCGCAAGTCTATCGGAGAGACTTCAGGATTGTCGGTTGAAAGCCCCAATATCATAATCTCTCCCATCACGGACGAGATCGGCGCTATGAGAGGGCGCACCCCGTCCGGCAGCGTCGAAGAAACAGATTGGAGCCTCTCCTGAATCAGCTGGCGCACCTTGTATGGATCGGTATTCCAATCGAATTCCAAGTTTATCATGCACAGCGACGGAGTGTTTGCCGCGCGCACCCGCGTGACCCCGCTTAGGCCGCTGAGAGCCGTTTCGAGGGGTACGCTTATGAGCGTCTCTATTTCTTCGGGCGCCATTCCGGGCGCCTCGGTTACGATTGTCGCTATTGTCTTGTCAAGGTCTGGAAGGATATCGACGGGCAGCTTCATTGAGCAATATACGCCGTAGCACGCCACTATCGCCGCCGTAACAATAACCAAGAACCTGTTTGCCAGCGAATAACTTATTATTGCGGAAAATATTTTCATGGCGATGCTTATTTTTTTGATTTACGCGCGTATGCCGCGGCAAAAATTACGTTTAGCAAAATAGAGCCGCCCAAAACAGCCCATAGCAGGTAACCAAAATACCCCGACTTTTCCAATCTTTCAAAAAGCGGCAACCCCGCCGCCGCGCCGCCGGTAGTATTTTTAGACGCGGCGGACGCATGCTCCGATTCGCTGTGGGCGTGGCCCTCGTGCCCGTCTTCAAGGTGGACTTCGGCGGATTCGTATGCTGCGTGTTTTGAGTGGTCGTGGTCAGTATCTTTATTGTTCACTGCACCGTTTGTCGCGTTCGCATGCCCCTCCGCAACAATATCCGCGGCGGGCATAAATTGCAGCTGGTAAACACCGCTCGTCGCGACAGTCTCTCCCGCCTTCAAACCGTGCAGGATTTCCGCATTCAAATCGTCACTACGGCCGACTATTACCTGCCGTTTTTCAAATATCCCGTCTTCACCGCAATTTTCAACATACACAAATTTCTGACCCTCGCCGCCTATGATTGCGGTCTTGGGGACTGACACCACCGGTTTGCCTTCGCCCGCCGATATATAAACAATTCCGCGCATTCCGCTCTTGATTTCTCCGCCGGGATTTTCAATCAGGAAATATACCGGCAGCGTGCTGGTGCCGGGAGAGAGCTTTGAGCCGAATTTTACGAGCTTTGCCCGGAATATTTTATCCCCAAAAGCTTCGAGCCTGACGCGCGCACCCAATCCGAGCCTAAGTTTTCCGATATCGTTTTCAAACACGTTCGCGACTGCGTAAAGCGACGACGTATCCGCAATCCGCGCTATTTCCGCGTTTGGCTCCACCGGGCTGCCTTCAAAAGCGTTTAAAACCTCAACAATTCCACTCTGGGGCGATTTTATCACGACCGACGGCGGGGGATTGCCAGGCAACAGGCTCTCTATTTTGCAAATAGGCTGGCCTTTTTTTACGTATGAATCGGGTGTTATGTAAAGCTCCGCAATTCTTCCAGCTATGCGCGCGGAAACGGCGGAAACTTTGGAGGGAATATTTTCGATTTTGCCAATGGCGGCCACAATATCGTCGATTTTTCTCGGCTCTGCCGCCGCAGTTTTTAGGTTTATTGCCTCCATCGACATTTTGTCAACGCGGACAAAATTTGAAATCCCGTAATTCGCCGACGCGTCGGGCGCGTCGCCGTGGTCGCAATTCTCGTGCTGGGCCGCTGCTTGTGAAGCCAACGCAATACTAAACAAAATATAAATAAAAGTCTTATTTTTCATTTTTATCCTCCAACGCCAATGCGTATTTTAAAGCTATTGAATTTCTCGCTTGCTCTGCGAGAATCGAAACTCCGGTAAGTTTCATCTGCAAATGTGTCTGCCATGCGCCGAATACATCGGCTATGCCGGCGCGCGCCTCGCGCCTAGCGGTTAAGTATTCGCCGTATATTTCCCTGGAGACTTCCTCCACTTCCACCCTATGTTTTTTTAGAATTTGGGCATATTTGTTTGCGCGAAGCCTATACAGGGAAATTTCCGCCATTATTTGATTCTCCTTTGCGGCCGAGCGCGCCTGCGCCTGCTTTCTGAGCGAGAGTTGCTCCTCAATTCCGCCGTCGTAAGATTTGAAAGGCAACGGAACCGAAAAGCTCAGCCCCAATATCTTCTCGCGCGATTTCCCGACAGGCTCGTCCACGGATTCGGACGCCTCGAAAAACACCTCCACTTCTACGTCCTCAAACCTTCCGGCTTTTAGAAGGGCGATTCTCGCATTGGCGCTCTCTTCGGCTATCGAATACATCTGCCAATCTGGGCGAGACTCCAATGTCTGGCGCGAAAATTTTTCAGTCGGAATGGGAATTTCCGCGAGTTTCTCGGCAAGGTTTATATCGACGTCGGGGGATACGCCAATCAAGACCTTCAAGCGCGACAATGCGGCGGCAAAGTCCACTTCGTCGCGCATAATCTCGATTTGCAACTTTGAAGATTCGCTTTCAGCGCGCCTAACTTCAAGCGCGGAAACTTCGGCTTTCTCGGAGGCCGCTTTCAGTTCTTTCGCGAGCTCTTGGGTCGCCTTTAAGAGGGCGCACCGGGCGTCTGAAACAGCCTTTTTTTCAAGGGCGTCAAGATAGGCGTTTTCAACGTCGAGCGACAGCTTTCTGCAAGCGTCTTCGTATTCTAGGGAAGCAAGTTTTATGTCTATGTTGCCGACATCCCTCTCCTTGGCAAGGCGCCCGAACAGCGGAAATTTTTGCGATATCGACGCCCTTACCGAATATTCGCCCTCGTCCGAGAAGAGTACATCGTTGCCGTATTCCGCGCCGAGCACCGGGTTATCAAGCCTGCCGGACTGGCTCGCCCTGCCCCTTGCCGCGTTAATTCCTTCCTTTACAGCCTTCAAGTCCTGGTTGTTGCGCAGAGCGAGCTCCACCGCGGATTTTCTGGACAACCCGAGCGCCGGCTTCTTTTGCTCGCCCGCCAAAGCGAGGAATTGCAGGCATATTACCGCAATAATTAAAATTTTTTTCATACCATTTATAATTAGAAAGTTGACAGTTAAACCCGCGCAACTCCTGCGCGGAATTAAACGTCACTTTCTCAAATTATAAGCGGCATCGGCGTTCGCGTTCGACAAGTAAAATGCGCCCGAAAAAAGCGTTTTGTAAAATCCGTTGATTTTAATCCGCGCGCCGGAGTTGAATGTTCGGGTTGCGGAGGAACAGAGAGTGCAAAAATTGTCGGCTGTGGCAGTTTCATTCTTTGGAAGCCAACTTTACAGAATTGCCGTCGCCAACGAGTAAATCAAAGCAATCCGACGGCGCAGAGCAGCGGGCATCTTGCCGATAGAATTACCGCTGTGAATATTTCCGTAAAAAGAGCAGCAATGGTTCGGAACGGCGCTTATATGCACAATGTCTTTATGTATGCAAACAACAACCGTTCCCACAATTCCCGCCAAGGAATTTAGGCGAAAGCATACAGCAACAAACATTGTAGCTAAATAGCGCATTTTTGTAAAATTGAGAACAAACTTTCCGTTTATTCAAGTTTTTTATTTAAGAAAAAAATAGAAACAGTTTAAAGATCGGACAATTTTATTATTTTTAAGATGCAGATTCTTTTATAAAAATTCAGCAATTTTATTTTTTATTTAAAATTTGACGATAGACATACTTATTCGCGCCGCGTGCCTTCGTAGGAATGCCTATCCCTTATGAAGGCAAAGTCATCGGTTGAAATATCCACAGCGCAGGCAAGCGAAATGCCCCCAGTGGCGCAAGCCGCCTCAACGAAGGCACATAATCCGCGCCGCAGTGCGCGCAAAATCACACCGCGAACGACTCGACTTGAACAGATTGATACGACGAATCCGCTTAGCGCGTAAGCGCGAAATACAACAATTTGTTTCATCGCCCCAGCGTGTCGCGTTAATCCGCGCCTCCGTGCGCACCAAATCCCGCGCCCGCCACAATTTACATACAAATAAAACAAAGCGATAAAAGAAATTTTCCCAAATCCGCCCACCTCACCTATCCATAAAAATTTCCCTTTGACACGCCAAGGCATATCAGTATCGTTTTATCTGATTATGGCTAAAATTGATCTTGAACTCGTTAAGGTCGTACTCCAACGCTCGGAGCTCGACGCGAAAAAAATAGCTCAAATTATCGAGGACATCACTTTTGAATCAAAAGCCCAAGAGGCGGAAAAAGAAAAAGAACCTCAAGTAAAAAAACAATATGTAGTCGTCGTGAGCGACCCGTACGGGAAATTCACCGACGCCGACTACACAGGCTGGGTCGTGCAAATTCCGGAAGACGAAAACCCGGCCAGCGCCCTCGAACGCATACACTTGGGCTCGTACGACTACAACCTGACACCCAAAGGCAGGCGTATGCCGCTAAAAACAATTGCCGAAGCATGCGAATTCGGCTCGGCGAAAATTTTTAAAGAACATAAAGTCTGGATAAAGACGAAAGAGCCCGTGTTGATAGTCCGCACAAACAATAAAATTCCCCGCGAAAGCAAACAAGAATAACCCCCATGACCCGCAGACTCACAAAATTCGGCGAACCCGTCCTAAAAAAGAAAGCCGCCGAAGTAGAAGTATTCGACGAATCCCTGAAAGAGCTCGCAAGCGACCTTGTCGACACTCTATATGAGGAGAACGGGCTCGGGCTCGCCGCGCCGCAAATCGACTCCTCAAAGCGGGTCTTTGCAATCGACATGCGAAGGAGGAGCGACGATTCCGTGCCGTGCGAATTTACAATCGACGGGAAATCGCTGCCTCTTGACATAGCAATGCCCCTCATAGCGGTAAATCCGGAAGTCGAGGAAATAGGCGACTATGTCGAAATAGCCGAAGAAGGGTGCCTGTCATTTCCCGGGATTTTTGCGGAAGTAGAGCGCAGCGCAGAAGTAAGGCTGACCTACCAAGACACCGACGGGGCAAAACACGTACTCGTATGCTCGGGGCTTTTCGCGAGATGCGTCCAGCATGAAAACGACCACCTTGACGGCGTCTGTTTTGTAGACAGGCTCACTCCGCGCCAACTTTTTAAAATCGAGCCTAAATTAAAAAAATTGCGCCGACAGACCCGCGATTTTCTCAAATCCCAAAAAAGCCATTAAACGCGCCGCGTTTTTATGAAAACCCTAAAAATCGGCCTTACCGGCGGCATGGGGTGCGGGAAGAGCGCCGCCGCCGACGCATTCCGGAAACTTGGCGTTGAAGTGCTCGACGCCGACAAGCTCGCCCATATTGCGCTTGCTGAAAACATGAGCGTTAGAGACTCCCTGTCTAAAATTTTTGGGGAAAAGGCATTTCCGCCTAACGAAAACCCGAACCGCGCGGAAATCGCAAGAATCGCATTTTCCGACAAGGAGAAGCTCGCCGCGCTCGAAAACGCCCTGCACCCGGCAATCAATGCCATGTGGCTTGAAAGGCTGAGGGAAATACAGGCCTCTTGCGATGGAAAATTTTCGGCGCTGGTTGTCGAAATGCCGCTGTTGTTTGAAAAAGGGCTTGAAAAAAATTTTGATATCTGCATTACTGTTTTCTGTAGCGAGACGGCGCGCCGCGAACGCCTCTTGAAAAGGGGAATGTCCAAGCATGATATCGACGCGCGCGACGCCTATCAACTGCCGCTCTCCCAAAAAGTACGTTTGGCGACGGTTGCTTTGTTTAACGAAGGCGATTTTGATTTTCTGTACAAGCAAGCCGCGCTTACATTAAATAATTTGAAAACCCAATGGACGAAGACACACTAATTACGCCCTCCGCGCCTGAAAGCGGATTGCCCGAAAAGAAGAAAAGGGGCCGCAAACCAAAAAATCAAACAGCAGAATCGTCAGATTCTCAAACAGCTCCAAAAGTCGCGAAAAAGAGGGGGCGCCCCAAAAAAGCCAAGGTCTCCGAAGAGGAAGTTTCCGGTATGGGCGCGCAGTCCGAAAATCCGCCGGCCGAAAGCGTTCCGGAAGCCGGAAATGTTGAAACACCTTCCTCCAATGCCGCCGACAACAATGCGACATTGCCCTCCGGGCCGCAATGGCGCGACGTGCATGTGGAAGCGGAAGACTCATACTCCCCCGACAACGAAATTTTTACGGGATCCGATAGCGGAGACGATTTTGCATACTCCAAATCGTCGCGCGATGACGCTGTGGACGATGAAATTCCGCAATATTTTTCGACGAGCGACGAAGACCTCGACCCGGACGCATACCGCAATGTTCCCGACACCGAGGGAAGTTCCGAGCCCGATACCGCGGTAAGTTCCGAACCCGACGAATCGGAAGCCATATTGTCCGACCCTTCGTACGAGTCGTTTGCGGACGCCGAAGCCGCGCGCCAAGACAGGCGCAACAACCGCAAGAATTGGAAGCAAAACGCGCGCCCGGACAATTTCCGCGGCAATTATCAGCAAAACAGGCAGCAAAACCGCCAGCAGCAAAACAGGCAGCAAAACCAGCAGCGGCAAAACCGCAATATTCCGCAACAGAACCGCCAGCAGCAGAACAGGCAGCAAAACCAGCAACAGCAGCAACGCCAACAGCAAAACAAGCCTAAAAAGAACATCTGGAAGCAGGCGGAAAATGATGCCGAAGCGATGAATCCCGGAAATCTTCCCGAATGGGACACGCTAAAAACCGAAGCTGGGATATGCCAATGGGTAGAGCGGCTCTTCGAAGGAAAGACGGCAGAGCCTGCCGCCGAAGAAAGCCGGAAAATTTTGGACGGCGCCGAAGCTGCAACGCTTACGCAGTCCGAAGCCGCGCTTGAAACTGCAAAGACTACATCTCCGGAAGCCGCCCCCGAAGCCGCAAGCGCGCCTGACAGCGCCGCGGTTGCCCTCCAGTCGGGCGACGCGAAGGCGGAAATACCGCCGACTGCGCCGGAAGACATGTCGTACTGGGAATTGCTTGCGAGCTCCAACGATACCCGCGTGGAGCGGGCGACGGCGCCAGAAGCCTTAGAGGGCGAAACCGTAAAAAGCGCGGAAGCCCCGGCTTCGTCAGAGGTTGCCACCGGCGACAACAGCGAAACGGGCTCCGGCGAGCAAAGCGAAAAATTTGAAGAGCAAAAGTTTTTTCCGCTGCCAGACGGCTCGAAAATAGATTCGGTCGAGGGGTACGAGGAGCTCTGCCCGATGCACATAAAAGATTTGAGGGCGAAATATGCCGAGCTCTCAATACCGTTTAAGGGCGGCGTTCCGAAGTGCGAGATACTCGCGGAATTTTTCAGGAATGCATGCGAGAAGAGAAAGCTCGTTTACGTAAACGGCGTGTTGGACGTGTTTGAGGACGGAGCGGGCGGCGCGATAACTTTTGCTTCTGATAGCTACGCCCTAAAATGCTCCTCGGTGTACGTTCCGCAGATTTTTATAGACAAGTACGCGCTAAAACGCGGCCATATTGTCGGCGCGCTTGCGGCAGCTCCCAGGCTAAATGAAAAAGAGAACTGCCCGTTCGCTGTAAGAATCACCTCCGTAATGGGCGCTTCCCCCGATTCCGCGCGCGACATAATACCGTTTACAGACCTCGTTCCGTACTATCCAACGCGCAGGATAATCTTGGAGAGCGCCCTGCACAATTCAAAAGACAACCTGTCGATGCGCGCGGTAGATTTATTGACGCCGATAGGTTTTGGGCAGCGCGCGCTGATAGTCGCCCCGCCCCGCACCGGGAAAACCGTGCTTATGCAGAGCATGGCGAAGTCCATACGCTTCAACAATCCCGGCGCAAAAGTCATAATTTTGCTTGTGGACGAGCGCCCCGAAGAAGTGACAGATTTCAAGCGCGCGATAGACGCCGAAGTAATAGCCTCCACATTCGACCAAGAAGCCTCCAGCCACGTCCATGCTGCCGAAATGGTAATAAGCAAGGCGCGCAGAATGGTGGAAGTTGGCGACGACGTAGTGATACTGCTCGATTCCATAACGAGGCTCGCCCGCGCCTACAATGCGCTGATGCCAAACGGCGGCAGGACGATGTCCGGTGGCGTTGAGGCAAACGCCCTGCAAAAGCCCAAAAAGTTTTTCGGCTCTGCGCGCAATATAGAGGGCGGAGGGTCGCTAACAATAATAGGCACGGCGCTGATAGAGACCGGAAGCAAGATGGACGAAGTGATATTTGAAGAGTTCAAGGGGACGGGAAACCTCGAACTCGATCTCGACCGCTCGCTGTCCGACAAGAGGATATTCCCCGCAATCAATATAGAAAAGAGCGGCACCCGAAAGGAAGAACTGCTCTACCACCCCGACGAACTCACTAAGATATATACTCTTAGGAGGGCAATGAAGGGTATTCCCGCAGCCGATTCTATGGAAATGCTCATACAAAGGCTAAAAAAGGTAAAAACAAATGTTGAATTTTTGCTAGGATTGAATAGATAGTTAGCTTTCTACCTTAAAACGCATATTTACCAACGGAGACAATAAACGTGACATCTGCTGACGATTTCGTTTTGCAACTAATTCAGGATAAAGGTCTAGTACCCCCGGACATAATAAAGCTAGGCCGCGAACAGCTCGTATCCGAAGGAGTTCCCCCAACGGACATAGACTCGAAACTCATCGACTTGATTGTAGACAAACGCTACTGCAAGTACGAAGACATTACCTATCTGCTGTCGCAGGAATTCAATATTCCGCTGATTTCGCTGCAAGATATACGGGTCGATGAAAGCGTATTAAAATTGCTTCCCCAAGATATTTTGAGGAAATACAATGTATTTCCGATATCGTCCTCCGGCGGCCAGCTTGAATTGGCGATATCCGACCCGATGGACATGGACTCCGTCGACGACATAAGCCATATACTAAATATGTCGGTGGATCTCAGGCTCGCAAGTCCTGAGGAGATAAAGAGAGCCATAGACGACCATTTCGGGGTAAACGCATACGGCGACGTATTTGGCGAGGAGATTGCCGGGCAAAATTCGTCTGCGGCGGCCGGCAATACGCTGGCGACCGGCAACGAAGCGGGAGTGTCCGAAGAGGAAGCTCCGATAATAAGATATGTGCACAAGCTGATAACTGAGGCTGTAAAGCGCAGGGCGTCCGACATTCACCTAGAGCCCCTCGAAAAGCGCTTCAGAATCCGCTACCGCATAGACGGCGTGCTGATAGAGGTTGAGAATCCGCCAAAGCGCCTGCAACCGTCGATAATATCGAGGCTAAAGCTGATGGCAAACATATCTATCGCCGAAAAGCGCGTACCGCAGGACGGCCGCATACAAATAACCTTTAACAATAAAGAAATCGACTTGCGTGTATCGAGCCTTCCGACCGTGTATGGCGAGAGCATAGTCATGCGTATTCTCGACAAGGAAGGTTTGAGGCTCGGGCTACCCGAACTCGGATTCTTCTCCGACGACCAAGCCGTATTTGAGAGGATAGTCGGAATGGCCGACGGCATATTCCTCGTCACCGGCCCGACGGGATCCGGTAAATCGACCACCCTGTACTCGGCGCTCAATTTTCTAAACCACCCAGACCGAAAAATCATAACGGTAGAAGACCCTGTCGAATACCAGATGACCGGCATAAACCAAGTGCAGGTGAGAAGAGAGGTTGGGATGACATTTGCTGCGGCTTTGCGCTCAATGCTGCGCCAAGCGCCAAACATCATCATGATAGGTGAAATTCGTGACCTCGAAACGGCTGAAATTGCAATAAATGCCTCGCTAACCGGCCACATGGTGTTCAGCACGCTGCACACGAACGACGCCCCAAGCGCCGTAACCCGACTGGTCGATATAGGCGTAAAGCCGTTCTTGGTAAGCGCATCGCTGCGCGCGGCACTCGCCCAGCGACTGGTAAGAAAGATATGCACAAACTGCAAATCCGTATATGCGCCGGATCCGCGCACCTTGCAGGCTATAGGCATAAACGAAATCGAGGCCGCAAAGATAACCTTCTACCATGGCGACGGATGCCCGAAATGCAACGGCATAGGCTTCAAAGGCCGAATGGGCATTTTTGAAATATTTATAGTCAACGAAGAGTTGCAACAGATGATTTACGAAGGGCGAACCCTTGTCGAGCTACGCACGAAAGCGAGGGAACTTGGCATGCGCTCCATGCGCGAGGACGGTATCCGAAAAGTAGGCGGCGGATTGACGACCGCAGACGAAGTATTGAAGGTTACCATGAACGAAGCATAATCGGAGGCGAAGCAAAATGTTTGAAGACCACAACAATTCGATATATGAAATATTTCTTTCCAACAAGATGCTCACAAAAGAGCAGCTTGACGAATTAAACGAGACGCACTTAAACACCGGGCAGTCGCTTGCGGATACGATAATATCTTCCGGGTTAGTCGAGAAAACGAAACTTTTGGAGGTCGTAGCCGACTATCTCAACTACGAATATGTTCCGATTCCGCCTGCTAACATACCCGAAAGCGTCTATAAGCAGCTAAGGCCGAATTTGGCCCGGACCTACGGCGTGGTTCCGATAGAAGCGACAGACACCTCCATAACGCTACTTGCAAAGGATCCGTTCAATAACTCGATAATTGACGACCTCACCTTCACGCTGAACAAGGACGTGACGCTGAAAGTGATGGATCCCGACCAAGTCGAGACCCTCATCGTGCAGTGCTACGGCGAGGAAGATTCAAGCATTGACGATCTTTTGTCGGAGATATCTACCGTCGATTTTGACGAATCCTCGGAAGCCGACGCGGCAAATATGGCGAACGAGACGCCGATTATCCGCTTTGTAAACTTGATATTGCAGCAGGCAATCCGCGACAAAGCTTCCGACATACACTTCGAGCCGTTCGAAGACATGTTCAGAATACGCTACCGTATTGACGGTGCTTTGTACGAAATGGCGCCGCCGCCAAAGAGCCTTGCCCTGCCCGTAATTTCGCGAATAAAAGTTCTCGCGAATTTGAACATAGCAGAGCAGCGCATACCGCAGGACGGAAGAATAAAAATGACGATATCCGGCCGCCCTGTCGACTTGCGTGTATCCACGCTGCCGACCCAATTCGGAGAGAGCGTGGTGCTCCGCGTTCTCGACAAGAGCGTCGTGAACCTCGACCTCGACAAGCTCAGCATGACAGACGAACTTGTCGAGAACATAAGAAGGCTCGTAAAACTGCCCAACGGCATATTCATAGTCACCGGCCCGACCGGTTCCGGCAAAACGACAACCCTTTACTCCGCCCTCCGCGAGGTCAACACGGTAGACATAAAAATCCTCACTTCCGAAGACCCTGTCGAATATGAAATCGACGGCATCATGCAGGTGCAGATAAACCACCAGGTCGGTTTGGACTTTGCCCGATGCCTTAGAGCCTTCCTCCGTCAAGACCCCGACAAAATAATGGTCGGAGAAATCCGCGACCTTGAAACTGCCCAGATAGCGGTTCAAGCGTCGCTTACAGGGCACGTCGTGCTCGCAACCCTCCACACGAACGACGCTCCGGGAGCTGTCACGCGCCTTATAGATATGGGGCTTGAACCGTTCCTGATTGCGGCGTCTTTGGAAGGCATATTGGGTCAGCGACTCGTTCGCAGAATATGCCCGACATGCAAGACGGCGTACGAGCCCGACCAAGAAATAATAGATATGCTTGGAGTGGATCCGATAGAGATAGCTGACAAGCAATTCTTCTTCGGCAAGGGCTGCGCGGAATGCAACGGATCGGGATACAAAGGCCGACAAGGGCTTTTTGAGTTGCTGCTTGTAAACGACTCGCTAAGAGACCTCATAACTGCGAGAGCCCCGACACTCGTATTGAAGCAGAAAGCGATAGAGCTTGGCATGCGCACCCTGCGCGACGACGGTTTGCGCGCGATTTTTGACGGCGCCACGACCGTGGAAGAAGTTTTGAAATACACTTAGTAGAAAAGGAAAACTGTTATGGCAAAATTCAAATACATAGCCCTCGATAAGGAAGGCCGCGAGCTTAGCGGGGTTATAGAATCGACAAGCGAAAACCGCGCGCGCAAGGAGCTTGCCGCGCAGGGATTCTCGGTGTCGAGAATCGCGGAAGTGGCGGCAATAGCCTCCGACAAGAAGGCGTCCGCCGCCAAGGTGAAGAAGCCGCTATTCGGGACGGGAGTAAAGAAGGAAAACATAACCGTGTTTTCCAGACAGCTCTCGACTCTTCTAAAAGCTGGGCTTCCGCTTTTGCGCGCCCTCGAGGTAATAGGCCGCCAAGAAAAGAACCCCTACTTCAAAGCGGTAGTTGAGCAGCTTGCCGACAACGTGCGCACCGGTAATAAATTCTCCGATGGCCTCTCACAACACCCCAAGATTTTTGATAAACTTTATGTAAACATGGCCAAAGCGGGCGAAGCCGGCGGCGTGCTTGACGTCGTTCTTGACAGGCTCTCAACATTCCAGGAAAAAGCGCTAAAAACCACGAACAAGGTTAAGAGCGCGATGGTTTATCCTATCGTAATCATGGGAGTTGCAGTGGCGATTGTCGCAATTCTTATGATATTCGTCGTACCGCAATTCCAAAAAATATTTACGGATATGCTAAAAGGCAACGCGAGAATGCCCGCGCTGACCCAGATGATTATCGATATATCCGATTTCATGAAGGAAAACTACATATTGACCGGCCTCATAATAGTCGGCGTAATATTGTTCGTTAAAATTTTCTTCAAGACGAAAATCGGGATTAGAGTGTGGGACACCGCAGCGTTGAAGTTGCCGAAGATAGGCGACCTTGTGATGAAATCGACAGTTGCTAGGTTTACGAGAACATTTGGCACACTGTTGGCGTCCGGCGTTCCGATACTCGAGGCGCTGACCATCACGCGCGGCACCATCAAAAACAGCCTGATATCCGACGCCCTCTCGAGGGTGCACGACCGCGTAAGAGACGGCGAAAACCTCTCCACGCCGCTCGACCAGCAAAATATATTCCCGACGATGGTGACAAGCATGGTGGAAGTCGGTGAAGAAACTGGACAGCTCCCGGAGATGCTAAACCGCATCGCAGACAACTACGACGACGAAGTCGACAATTCGGTCGGCGCAATAACATCGGTTATCGAGCCTATAATGATAGTCTTCCTCGCGGTGGTCGTCGGTACAATTGTTATCGCGCTGTTCCTGCCGATTATCCAGATCATCCAAAACCTCACTGGAGGTTAATCGTACGGCGCGTTGCGCCTGTTAAATTTGCGAGCGCACCCGAAGATGGGTGCGCTTTTTTTATGCATCTGGAAGGCAATATGTTTTTGGAGCGTTAATCTAAAAAAATTTTAGTTTCAAAATTTGAAAATTTGCCTGTAGAAATTAAGACTTAAAGTCTGAGTGAAGCGCAATTTTTTATAGGAAGCGCAATTTTAGAAGACGTTATTTAGGACGGGCATTTTCTATGCGTCGCGTTTGCGAATTTCTGGAAATTATCCACGCAATGCAGTAGCTGAGATTCTGACTGAATTTTATAAATTTTTATGAATATTCGGAAAAATGTGCATTGGCGCAAAAATTTACCAAAAGTCCAAAGAGTGGTTGCAAGGCGGAGCGAAACGGTTAAGATATTTGCTTTAAAATAAAACTTAATTTGCAAATGGGAGTTTCCATAACATC
>ENA-UOJE01001481-UOJE01001481.1-human-gut-metagenome-genome-assembly--contig:-C23-NODE-1481-length-20795-cov-6.284957_pt1 | contig 20795 bp, 19 predicted proteins | sample MGYA00242341_ERZ723888 | MGnify/ENA metagenome assembly ERZ723888 | reverse complement strand
AGTTTCGCAACAGAAACTTTCGGATATGAGCGGAGTAAGTTACGGTTCTATTAAACGATTTGAGACAACAGGACAGATTTCGCTTTTGTCACTGACAAAACTTGCTATGGCGTTGGAACTTGCAGATGAACTGCGGGACCTTTTTACACAGGTACCATATCGAAATATTCAGGAGGTAATCAATGAGTCAAAGGGAAAGTCTTGAGGTTCGGATGGATGACCGGCTTGTGGGAACGCTTGCATTGACCGCGAATCATAAGGTGGCATTTTCTTATAGTGAAGAATGGCTGGAGCATGGATTTTCAGTCAGTCCATTTTCGCTTCCGCTAAAAAATGAAGTGTTTGTGCCCAAAAAAGATTATTTTGACGGATTGTTCGGAGTATTTGCAGATAGTTTACCGGATGCATGGGGACAGCTTTTATTGGAGCGTTTGCTGAAAGAACGTGGAAAAAAGGAAGCACAATATTCGGTATTGGATCGTCTTGCCATCGTGGGAAAATCTGGAATGGGAGCTTTGACCTATCATCCGCAGAAGGAGATTGGGATGGGACAACAGATGGATGATCTGGACGAACTATCTGTGCATTGCCAGAAAATATTAAGCACGCAATATTCGGAGAAATTAGATGAATTGTACCGGCTGGGAGGAACCAGTGGTGGTGCAAGACCTAAGATTATGACGGAAATAGATGGAGAAAACTGGATTATTAAATTTCCGGCACATGTGGACAAAAAAGATGTGGGAAAAATGGAATACGATTATTCTCTGTGTGCAAAAGCCTGTGGAATTGTAATGAGTGAAACACGGCTTTTTTCATCAGATATATGTCCGGGATATTTTGGAACAAAGAGATTTGATCGAAGAATAGAAAAGAATGAAATAAAAAGGGCACATATGTTAACTGCGGCTGCCTTATTGGAGTTAGATTTTAATCAACCAAGTCTGGACTATCATGAATTGATGAAGTTGACAAAAATTCTGACAAGGGATTGTACAGAGGATGTGGAAAATATGTATCGTCGTATGTGTTTTAATGTATTCGCACATAATCGTGATGATCATTCTAAAAACTTTACCTACATTTATAATGAAAAGGATGATATGTGGCGTTTAAGTCCTGCCTATGATCTCACATACAGTAATACGTATTATGGTGAGCACACAACCACTGTAGATGGAAATGGCAAAAATCCGGGGAAAAAGGAATTAGTAGCAGTTGGTGTGCAGGTGGGTATGAAAAAGACATACTGTGAACGTGTTGCAGAGGAAATCCGTCTGTGTGTAAATGAAAAGCTGGAACACTACTTGAAATAATAATGTTCCAGCTATATAAGCCTAGCCCTGACATTCTAGTGTTGGAGCCGCATCAATAATTTCCTGAAGCGGGGTCCATGACAGGAGATCATCCGTATCGTCATTCGTGTCCTCATCATCGGAAAAATGAGCATTCGGATTGTTCGTTTTTCTTTTTTTGGCATCTTCCGGAGTGTTTGGCAGACGCTGATAAGCCGGTGATTTATGAAAATTTTTGGAAACTTCATTGTAAGCAGCCAGCAGATATTCTTTGTCCGGATCTTTGTCCGAGACCCCGGCAATCGCGGATGTAATCATATCATTTGCTTCCTGCTTGCTTTTTGCATGGGAAAGCTGCTGTTTTAAAGCCTCCGCCATTCGTTGGACGCGTAGGGCGTGGGCATACAGAATTGGATCGGTACGCCGCAGAAAATCCAGTTCTTTGGCAGAAAGCTTCTTCCCACTTTTTAATTTTCCCATAATGCGGGAGAGCATTTCCTGTTTTTTTTCTTCCTGTGTATCAGGGTCCTGTCTTTGCAGGGGAGAAGTCCAGGAAGAAAATGCGGCATTGGTTGTTTCTCTCACATAGAGCATGCGTCCCTGAGGAGAAGAAAGATCATAGGATGAGGAATCGGATGAGGGATTCTTCTGGGACATCAGTGATAAATAAATCTGCATGAAAAGTTCCTTTCTGTAATAGATCATCGTTTGTGTTGTCTATTATATCGGCAAAACATCCGTTACAATTAATAACGGATGTTTCTGGAGAAAGAGAATATTCCCCTTCTTTCGTCATATCGAAAAAACTTATGTCTAAAACAATTTTCAGACAATTCGACAATATATTCCAATGTTTATAAAATCTTTAGAATTTTTGTTAGCACTCCTACTTGACGAGTGCTAAAAACGGGTGTATAACAATATCGTAATCGAGAAAAATAGTAACTGGGATGCAAAAAAACAGAACAGTTACATGATGATAGTTAAGAGGAGGGCTTGCTATGAACATACAGAAATTCACACAAAAGTCGGTAGAAGCGATCAATAACTGCGAAAAGCTTGCCTACGACTATGGAAATCAGGAGATTGAGCAGGAGCACCTGTTAGTTGCCCTGTTACAGCAGGAAGAGGGACTGATCCCGAAACTGATAGAGAAAATGGAAATTGACGTACAGCATTTCACCCAGAATGCGATCAGCAAACTGGATGCGCGCGTCAAAGTATCTGGCAGCAACAGCAATGTCTATGTCGGAAAAGATTTAAACAATGTGCTGATCCATGCAGAGGATGAGGCAAAGGCAATGGGAGATGAATATGTCTCTGTCGAGCATATTTTCCTTGCAATGCTCAAATATCCAAATCCGGCGATGAAAGCACTGATGAAAGAATATGGGCTGACAAGGGAACGGTTTTTGCAGGCATTGTCTACCGTCCGCGGCAATCAGCGTGTCACTTCCGATAATCCGGAAGCAACATATGATACACTGGAAAAGTACGGTTATGATATGGTGGAGCGTGCAAGACAGCAGAAGATGGACCCAGTGATCGGCCGTGATGAGGAGATCCGGAATGTGGTCCGGATTCTTTCCCGTAAGACCAAAAATAACCCGGTGCTGATCGGTGAACCCGGTGTAGGTAAGACTGCCGTTGTCGAGGGTCTGGCACAGCGTATCGTAAAAGGCGATGTACCGGAAGGCTTAAAAGACAAGAAGCTGTTTGCCCTGGATATGGGCGCACTGGTTGCCGGTGCAAAGTATCGTGGTGAATTTGAGGAACGTTTGAAAGCAGTTCTTGACGATGTCAAAAATTCGGATGGACAGATCATTCTGTTTATCGATGAACTGCACACAATCGTCGGTGCCGGAAAAACCGATGGTGCCATGGATGCCGGACAGCTGTTAAAACCAATGCTTGCCAGAGGCGAACTGCACTGTGTCGGTGCCACAACCTTAAACGAATACCGGGAGTATATCGAAAAAGATGCTGCCCTGGAGCGGCGTTTCCAGCCGGTTATGGTAGATGAGCCAACGGTGGAAGATACCATTTCCATCCTGCGTGGCTTAAAGGAGCGCTACGAAGTATTCCACGGTGTTAAGATTACGGACTCTGCACTTGTTACAGCAGCAGTTCTTTCCAACCGTTATATTACAGACCGGTTCCTGCCGGATAAAGCAATTGATCTGGTCGATGAGGCCTGTGCGATGATCAAGACGGAACTGGATTCCATGCCGGCAGAGCTTGACGAGATGAACCGGAAGATCATGCAGATGCAGATCGAGGAGACGGCATTAAAGAAAGAAACCGATCATCTGAGTCAGGAGCGTCTGGCAGATCTGCAGAAAGAACTTGCAGAATTGCGTGATGAGTTTAATACCAGAAAAGCGCAGTGGAGCACTGAAAAGGATGCAGTTGACAATGTCAGCAAGGTCAGAGAGCAGATTGAGAGCACAAAGAAGGAGATCGAGGCAGCACAGCGTGACGCAGATTATGAAAAAGCTGCGGAATTGCAGTACAGTAAACTGCCTGGATTACAGAAAGAACTGGAAATTGAGGAAGATAAACTCAAAGACCGTGATCTGTCTCTGGTACACGAAAATGTCACCGATGAAGAGATTGCAAAGATTATTTCCCGCTGGACGGGAATCCCGGTTGCGAAGTTAAGCGAAAGCGAGCGGAACAAGACACTGCACCTGGATGAGGAACTCCACAAACGTGTGGTAGGCCAGGACGATGGTGTTACCAAAGTGACCGAGGCGATTATCCGTTCCAAAGCCGGAATCAAAGATCCGACCAAACCAATTGGTTCGTTCCTGTTTTTGGGACCGACCGGTGTCGGCAAGACCGAACTTGCAAAAGCACTTGCTGCCAGCCTGTTTGACGATGAATCCAACATGGTGCGTCTTGATATGAGTGAATACATGGAGAAATACTCCGTGTCTCGTCTGATCGGAGCGCCTCCAGGATATGTCGGATACGATGAAGGCGGCCAGCTGACAGAAGCTGTGCGGAGAAAACCGTATTCTGTTGTCCTGTTTGATGAGGTGGAAAAGGCACATCCGGATGTCTTTAACGTACTGTTACAGGTACTTGATGACGGGCGGATCACAGATTCACAGGGACGTACCGTAGATTTCAAGAACACGATCATTATTATGACCAGTAACCTTGGATCGCAGTATCTGCTGGATGGCATTGATGCAGACGGCAACATTTCGCCGGAGGCAGAAAAAGAAGTCATGGAAGATCTGCAGGGACATTTCCGACCGGAATTTTTGAACCGTCTGGATGAGATTATTATGTTTAAGCCACTGTCAAAAGAAAATATTGGTGGCATCATCCGTCTGCTGATGGATGATCTGAACAAACGTCTTTCTGATCGTGAGATCAAGGTGGCATTGTCACCGGAAGCGGAGCACTTTGTGGTTGAACATGGTTACGATCCGGTTTATGGTGCAAGACCATTGAAGCGGTTCCTGCAAAAGCATGTAGAGACCCTCTCTGCAAAACTGATTCTCGAAGATCAGGTACGGCAGGGAGATACGATCCTCATTGACGTGAAGGATGGTGCACTTACAGCATCTGTACAAAAATAAAAGCAATATTTATGTAAAAAAATCTCAATAATAACTTGTCAAGCGTCAGGAAATCATGTATCCTTATAAGGATGAAATGAATTTCCTGACGCTTTTTCTTTCAAAATGAGATAAGCGGGAAATGAAAGAATAATAGAAATTACATAGAAATATCGCAAAGAACAAAGCGTAAAGAAGTTTGTGGAAAAATTCCTGCAAAGAATAAAAATGCAGGATACACACAAAAATTATTCAAAAAGATCTTGAATGATATTCATATGGGGATTGGATACGAATGGATTTATTTGAGTATATGAGACAACAGAATATGAAGGATGAGTCACCGCTTGCCTCACGGCTGCGTCCGACCACACTTGATGAGGTTGTCGGGCAGCAGCACATCGTCGGGAAAGACAAACTGCTGTACCGTGCGATCAAAGCGGATAAACTCAGCTCCATCATCTTTTACGGACCGCCCGGTACGGGAAAGACGACGCTGGCGAAAGTGATTGCCAATACCACAAGTGCAGAGTTCATGCAGATCAATGCGACTTCGGCGGGCAAGAAAGACATGGAGGAAGTGGTTGCCGCGGCAAAAAACAATCAGGGCATGTATGGAAAGAAAACGATCCTGTTTATCGATGAGATCCATCGTTTCAACAAGGGACAGCAGGACTATCTGCTTCCGTTTGTCGAGGACGGCACGATCATTCTGATCGGAGCCACAACGGAAAATCCGTATTTCGAAGTGAATCCTGCGCTTTTGTCGCGCTCCGTCATTTTCGAGTTAAAGAAACTTTCCACGGAGGATATCCGTACATTGCTGCTTCGGGCAGTCAATGATACGGAAAAGGGCATGGGTTCTTACCATGCACAGATGGATGATGATGCGCTGGAGTTTTTAGCTGACATGGCAAACGGAGATGCGCGTGCAGCGCTGACCGCCATTGAACTTGGAATTCTGACCACGGACCGGAGTGAGGATGGGATCATTCACATTACACTGGATGTGGCCAGTGAGTGCATTCAGAAGCGGGTCATTAACTACGATAAGACGGGAGATAATCACTATGATACGATCTCTGCTTTTATCAAGAGCATGCGTGGATCAGATCCGGATGCCGCGGTGTATTATCTGGCGCGGATGCTTTATGCGGGGGAAGATGTGAAATTTATTGCCAGAAGAATCATGATTCTGGCATCTGAGGATATCGGGAATGCGGATCCGCAGGCATTGCAGGTTGCAGTAGCTGCGGCACAGGCGGTGGAGCGGCTCGGAATGCCGGAAGCACGGATTGTACTGGCACAGGCAGTTACTTATATGGCAAGTGCGCCAAAGAGTAATTCCGCGATCAATGCCATTGATAAGGCCATGCGTGTAGTGCAGGAGACAAAGACACCGCCGGTACCAGTGCATTTGCAGGATGCCCACTACAAATCGGCAGGAAAGCTTGGGCACGGAAAAGGTTACAAATATGCCCATGATTATAAAAACCACTACGTGAAGCAGCAGTATCTGCCGGACGGACTGACCGGTGAGGTTTTTTATGAGCCGTCGGAAAACGGATATGAGCAGCAGATTCGCGCCTATTATAAAAAAATCAAAGAAAATCCAGAGGAATAATAAGGAGGAAAACTTACCATGAAAACCTATCAGGAGATGAGCAAAGAGGAACTCACACAGGAGCTGACCGCACTCAAAGCCGAATATGAAAAAATAAAAGGTATGGGTCTTGCACTGGATATGTCCAGAGGAAAGCCGGGAGCAGACCAGCTTGATTTAAGCATGGGAATGCTTGATGTGCTTGATTCTAAGACTGCATTAAAGAGTGAAAACGGTACAGATCTGCGAAACTATGGTGTCCTTGATGGAATTCCGGAAGCTAAAAAACTGATGGCGGATGTGATCGGGACAAAGCCGGAAAATGTGATTGTTTATGGTAACTCCAGCCTGAATATCATGTATGATCAGGTTGCCCGTGCAGAAATGTTTGGTATTTGTGGCAACACTCCATGGTGTAAGCTCGATAAGGTAAAATTCCTCTGCCCGGTTCCGGGATATGACAGACATTTTGCCATCACAGAGACATTCGGTATCGAGATGATCAACATCCCAATGACAGAGAATGGACCGGATATGGATCTGGTAGAAAAATATGTGAATAACGATGAGACGGTAAAAGGAATCTGGTGTGTGCCGAAATATTCCAATCCACAGGGTGTGGTCTATTCGGATGAGACGGTCCGCAGATTTGCAGCCTTAAAGCCGGCAGCCGCAGATTTCCGTATTTTCTGGGATAATGCCTATGTGGTACATCATCTCTACAAAGAGGACCAGGCACAGATTCTGGATATTTTAGAGGAGTGCAAAAAGGCAGGAAATCCGGATATGGTATTTGAATTTTGTTCTACCAGCAAAGTCAGCTTCCCGGGTTCTGGTATTGCAGCAATCGCTTCCTCAGAGACAAACATTGCAGATATCAAGAAGCGTCTGACGATTCAGACCATTGGTCATGATAAGATTAACCAGCTGCGTCATGTGAAGTTTTTTAAGAATGTTGATGGCATCAAGGCACATATGGAAAAACAGGCGGATCTGATTCGTCCGAAATTTGAGCTTGTTGAGAAGATCTTTTCCGATGAACTGGCATCCCGCGGAATCGGTACATGGATGCATCCGCTTGGAGGATATTTTATTTCCTTCGAGGCACCGGAAGGATGCGCAAAGGAGATTGTTTCAAAGTGTAAAGAGGCAGGGGTGGTACTGACCGGTGCGGGTTCCCCGTTCCCTTACAAAAAAGATCCGAAGGATTCTGTCATCCGTATTGCACCGACGTATCCGTCGCTTGCCGAACTTGAGCAGGCAGCAAATGTATTTGTTGTTGTGGTACGCATGGTTGCAGCAGAAAAATTTCTGGCAGAAAAATAGAGTGAATGACTAAGGTAAAAGCAAAAAGAAGGGCTTCCCGGTGCGGAAGTCCTTTTTTAGTACCAAAGAACTATTTACAAAAACCCAAAAAACGGTATAGTAAAAATATCTTTTTTCAGTACGGCAATGCATGTGATGCAATCGCCGCATTTTTTGTGCCCACAGATATTCTTCTGTGGTTTCCCATAAGAACGTCCTTCATACAGGAGGAAAATGAAAATATGAAAGAAATATTTCAGGAATATGGCGGTATTTTAATTACCGTGGTAGCGATTCTTGCAGTGATCCTTGTCATTACAGCAGTTGTGGGAACGGATACAAGCGGACCGATCGGAAGTGCGTTTCAGACACTGGTGAAAAATTTTATTGACCAGGCGAACAAAAATACCGGTCTGCCGACACCCTAAGGAGGCTGTATGGAACTTGGAAAAGAGTATTTCGGTCCATTGTGGAAATATATTGCGAACGAAGAGATCACAGATGTCGATTACAATGGACGGGAGATCTGGCTGACCAATATCTATAACGAACGTTACCGGGTGAATCAGGCGTATGTGGATGAGAATATGACTTTGGCATTTGTAGAACAGTTTACCCAGCGGATTGCAAATGTGGTCAGTCAGCAGTTTAACAAGCAGAATCCGGAGCTGGAGGCAGAAACCAGTGAGCTGCGGGTGACAGTTCTGCATGAGTCGATCGCACGTTCCGGGCGCAGTATCAGCATCCGGAAAACACCGCCGGTCATTCGGCTGACAGCAGAAAAGGCACTGCAGGAACAGTATTGCAGCAGGGATATTCTTGCAGTGCTGGTCAATTGCGTGCTGACGAAAATGAATCTGATTTTTTGCGGGATGCCGGGAATTGGAAAGACGGAGTGTGTAAAATTTTTTTCCCAGTATGTTCCGGGAAATGAGCGTGTCATCACAATCGAAGATACCATGGAGATCCGGTATTCCGTAACGAATCCGGGGAAAGACTGTATTGAGATGCGGGTCAATGACCGGTTTGATTATGCGGATGCGATCAAGGCAAGCCTGCGGTTAAATCCTAAATGGATCATGCTCTCGGAGGCGCGTTCCAAGGAGGTGAAATACCTTTTGGAAGGGTGGTCAACGGGAGTACGGGGAATGACCACCCTGCATACGGACGATGTCCGGAATATCCCGGACCGGATTTTAAATATGCTTGAAACGCGTGTGGATGCGGACCGTCTGGAAAACGATATCTATCAGGCAATGGATGTCGGGGTTCTGATCCGAAAGAAAAAGAACGGGGCCGGTCAGGTGTACCGTTATATTGACCAGGTATGTTTTTTTGACAGAGAAGGCCAAAAAAACAAAATTATTATGGCAGTGACCGATGGAAAACTGGTGCTGAAAGAATTTCCGGAATCGCTGTTGCGGCGGTTTAAAAGAGAGGGAGTTGACAACCCGCTGCTTTGCAGTCTTTTGAACCAGCAGCTTGGAAAGGATGCAGACAGGGAGGTGGAAACATGATTTATCTGGTTGTCCTGTCGGCACTGTATGCGCTGCATCTGCTCTTAAAACTTCACTGGATTACGACGGTTGTCATTGGCGGTTTTCTGCTGCTTCGGATTTCCGGACACCGGAAATGGTACAAAAAAAAGATCGTATACGAGAGAAAATTTGAGGAGGTATCCGAGTACCTGGATATGCTGTTGTATGCTTTCGTCAAAGAAGAAAAAGTGGAGAGAGCACTGGTGAATGTAGATGCGGCGATGGTGGATGGTCCGATGCGCGGAGTTCTCCAAAACGCCATTGATCATATGCATATGACATTTGATGAAACTGATGTCATGCGGGATTCCCTGCAGATGATCGAACGGGAATATGCCTGCAGCCGGATAAAAAATGTACATGATTTTATTGTACATGTAGAGATTTACGGAGGAGCAATAGAAAGACCGGTGGAATTGCTTCTGGCGGATAAAAAGAGATGGGAGCAGCGGATTTGTGGTTCTATGAAGGAACGCAGGAAAATGTTTGTGGATATTGTAATGTCAATTGCTGCGTCATTGTTGATATGCGGGATGATTTTATATCTGCCGGTTATGGAAATTGATATCAGTAAAAATTTGATTTCTCAGGTGCTTACGATTGTAGTTGTGATCCTTGATGATCTGATTTTTACGAGAGCACAGAAATATCTCGCCATCGACTGGCTGGCTCTGGATGGACATACCGATGAGGCAGATGCAAAGAAAATAGAAGAATATTACCGGTATGATGAGCGGAAAGAGAAACGTTTGTCGGTAGTTCTGGCTGTTGTGACGGCGGCAGGTGCAGCAGCTGCATATTATTTTGGACATCAGCTGATGACAGCGGCGGCACTGCTTCTGGTTGCTCTGATGGCAAATCAGCACCGGGTAGGACGGGCGGTTGCCAAAAAAACGCTGGTACGCAGTATCAAGTGTGCATTTCCGGGATGGCTGATGGATATTGTTCTGCTTTTGCAGAGTGAAAACGTTCAGGTTGCTTTGCAGAAATCACAGGAGCATGTTCCGCCGGTGCTGCGACGGGATCTGGATATACTGGTTGGCCAGCTGGAAATGGAACCGGAGTCCGTGCTTCCCTACCATCGGTTTTTGAAAAGTTTTCAGATTCCGGAAGTACATTCTGCCATGAGCATGCTCTTTTCCGTTTCCATGGGAAACAGTGGAAGGGCAGACCGGCAGATCGGGGAACTGATTGACCGGAATCTGGAGATGCTGGATGTCGCAGAAAAGGGACGGCTTAAAAATCTGAGCAGTGGAATGTATCTGTTGTTTCTTGCACCGGTATTGACAGCGTCATTAAAACTTCTTGTGGATATGGCAGTGTTTATGATGACATTTCTGTCAGGGGCAGGACTTGGATAAAGGGGAGGAGGATACAAAATGAGCCAGATCATGAAGGCATTCATGGGAGTATTCCTGACTCTTTTTATGGCGGTGACAGCAATGGGAATTCTGGCAGCCTATATGGAAGTAATGAATGCGCAGGATATGCAGGCACGGATTGTTGATGAGATCGAAAACAGTGATTTTAATACCGGTGTGGTACAACAGTGTTTTTTGCAGAGTGAGGAAGCCGGATATCAGCTGAAAGTAACATTTTTTAATGAAAATTCCACAGTGGCAACCGTTTCGCAGGTCAGTCAGATACCTTATGGAATGGATGGGGTCAATATGGCAAAAATTGAAATGCAGTTTCCATTTCAGGTTGCTTTTCTGGGAATTAACAGACAGCATACATTTGTAAGCTATGCAAAGTAAAAGGAGGAAGATGGGATGGAACAGATCATAGAAGAATATGGAATTGGTGGAATTTTATTTGTGATTGGTACAGGGGTTCTGGCAGGGCTTGGGAAAGTTCTGCAATTGATTGCGGGGGTATAGGATATGGCGGCAGTGGTAAAAGAATACGGCGGTGCGATACTGGCTGCGGTGGGAGGAGTTGTTTTTCTGGGCACGCTGGGACAGTTTTTACTGTCCAGACAGGGACTGATTATGCAGATGATCGAGGTTTGGGGAAACGGAGGCTGTTGATGAAAGAACTGATCAGACAATACGCAGGCACGGCAATCGCGGTTGTGACGGCACTGGTATTGATTGCGCTGGTGTCGGAAATGAGCGTGGTTGTGGAAAAGGGAATTCCAAAGAGTGGCGCACTGTGTGAAACAGACACGGCAGCGTTTGAAGGGTACTGGAGGAGTCGATGAAAAACATAATATTAGGAATACTGGGCTGTATGATCGCAGTTTATACGATAGTTTCCTGTCTGAGTATCTACAGTATTTCCACAAGAAAAAATGAAATGGAAAACTGTATTTCGCAGGTACTTAAATATCATCTGAACCGGTATTATGCGACTGGAGTGTCGGACACGGAGGTTGAAGCATTTGTCCGGCAGGAAATCCGGCAGCAGCTGCATACGGCATCAAGGGTTTCCATTGATGTAAAAAGCTGTGATATGGTTTCGGGTGTTATTTCGGTAAGGGTAACGGAAGATTTTGTACTTCCGGGAGGATTTCATAAGTCCATAGCATGCGATAAAACGATACTGGTAGAGACGGAAGTAATCGAAGAGGAAACAGAGACGGAAGAAATATGGCCGCAAGAGGAGGAGATATGAGCAGAAAAGGGAGACTGACAACCAAAGGAAAACATGCGTTGATTCTTGCACTGACAATTGCGGCATGTGTGACCGCAATGCTGTTTTCCCTGTTATTATCTGTGCTGTGTGACGGAAAATATGTATCTTCTGCAGCGCATGCAGGAGATATTTCACATCCGGCCCTCATAACAGGAAAACAGAGACAGGATACGGATCTGTTGACACCGCAATGGCTGTATTACCAGAGCGATGGAAGCGTTACTGACCGTAATATCAAAAAAGAAATGGATGTTCTGATGCGTAAGTGGACCAAGGGAAAGCTCGGGGGAAAGGAATTGGACAGGCTGATAAAAGATTTTTTACAAAAGAAGGACTGTCCGGTCAGGAAAATTACTATGCAGGAGAAAGCGGTGTGTGTATTTCCGTCGGAAAAGGAACTTCCGGATTATACAAAAACACTTGCAAAAAGAGAGAAGATATATCAGTTTATCGGGGTATATACCGGGGGACAGCAGGATGAAAACGGAAGATTATTATGTGAATACTGGGAGGTGGCAATCGGTTAATGGAAAAAAAGATAAAAATTGTGGTGTTCGGGATGGTCGTGGCATTGCTGGTGACATTTCTTCCGTTCAGACAGACAGACATTTATGCTGGAATATCAGAAAATGCATACGGTTATTATCAGGAGTATGGAAATAATGTATGCTTTTTCCCGTTCTCGGAAACCGATGGGATGATCTATTATGCAACCAAAGCAAATCTGGCAAGTTCGGATATCCGCTACCGGACAATCGGATGGAAGTTGTCGGTAAAGGATTCTTCCGGGAAAAAACTGCAGACGATGTATTTTAAACTTGGCGGAAACTATATGTATGCGATGCATCGTGTCAGAAAAGGTGGTGCAGAATATAATCTGTATGCGCTGACACTGGGAGACCTGAAGGACCGGTTGAATGCAAAGGCAAGTCAGGCATTAAATAAAGGCAAAGCGTCTATGGTGATGGATGCCTGTATGATTGTGGTAAGAAAAGGAAAAGCGCAGGGAACCATGAATGATCAGGGACCGGTTTCTGGAAAAGTATATACGACTTATCAGGGAATTTCCGGTGCGGAAAGCTGGAGCAGAGAGTCATACACTTCCTTTCACAATTATTTCCACAAAGAAATTCAGGGATTGTTTTTCTGGGTGGATGCGATTGCAGGGGAAGGGATTGCATCGGTTTCCGGTGGTGGAGAGTATTGTTATGGATACACGGCATGTTTAAAAGCACAAGCAAAGAAAGGATATGATTTTGAAGAATGGAGAGGAGATTGTTACGGGGATAGAGAGAGACAGGAATTTTATGTGACAAATGATGTGCGGTGTGTGGCCTATGGACAGAAAAAGAAACTGCAGATTTTCTTTCACCGGAACAGTTCAAAAGATGATACGGAAATGGATGTGCAGACAATGACGTATGGTTATGGAAAAGTGCTTTTGGAAAATATCGGGTGGAAAACGAAAGGAAAAAAACTGGTTGGATGGGCAATGAAGCCGGATGCAAAAAAAGCAGACTTAAAATGTGGGGCAGTGGTAAAGGACAGCTGGATAATCAGATACAGTCCGAAAATTGATCTTTATGGAGTGTGGAAGACGGAGAACACAGATGATCTGACAGACCCTGACCCGACAGACCCTGATCCGGCAGGACCTGATCCGGCAGGACCTGATCCAACAGACCCTGATCCGAAAACTCCGGGGACTGACAGGGAAGATCCGAAACCGGATTCTGGAGATCCCGATCCGGTAAAACCGAAAGATCCGGATGAAGATTTTCCGAGGGGAAAGATTATTTCGTTTCACTGCCGGTTTATCAGCAAAAAATATTTTGAGGATGCCGGACAGAATCTGATTCCAAAAGAAAGGGGAGGGCTTGCCGGAGATTCGAAATGGATCATGGAGGATTCTCTTCGTGTGTGGCTTCGGCACTTACTGGCATAAAAATGAGGGCTGCAAAGCAGCCCTCAGAATTTACGGATTATTCTTCGGATTATTCTTCGGATTTTTGTTCGGAACCGGTTTCCTCCAGAGGTTCCGGAAGCCGGATGTAAATCCGTTCGATTCTGTTTTTTTCCATCCGGTCAATACGGAGAAGAATATTATTATCTGTTAAAATAATTTCATTTTTTTCCGGCAGATGATCGAGAAGACCAAGACAATATCCTCCTATGGTGTCATAATCATCCGAAGTAAAGTGTAGGGAAAGCGCTTCACTGACATCGTTGAGATTGGCGGAACCAAGTACATAGAATTCGCGGTCACTGATCCGGGTGATATCGTCTTCTTCATCGGCATCATATTCATCACGGATTTCCCCTACAATTTCTTCCAACAGGTCTTCTAAAGTAATGAGTCCTGCGGTTACTCCGTATTCGTCCAGCACAATCGCAAGGGAAATGGAGGATTTACGCATTTCCAGAAACAGATCTGCAGTATTTTTGTGCTCATATGTAAAATATGGCTCCCGCAGAAGGTTTCGTACGGAAAATTCCGGGGTATCATTCTGTAACAGGAAGTCTTTCATGTTGATGATTCCGATTACATTGTCGGTCGAGTCTTCATAAACAGGAAGGCGTGTAAACATATCCTGACGGAAGATATCAAGTACTTCCTGATAGGTGGCATCTGCCTGAACAAAAGTCATGTCAATTCGCGGAACCATGATCTCCTTGGCTTCTGCATCACCGAAATCAAAGAGATTATGAATCATATCCCGTTCTTCATGTTCGATGACACCATTTTCCTGACTTACGTCAACAATGGTGCGGAGCTCTTCTTCTGTCATCTTTTTCTGTGCATCTTTGATATTGACATGCAGCAGAAACATCAGTCCGAGAGAGAGCTTGTTGATGATAAAAATAACAGGAGTAAGTATTTTCATCAGAAGTCCTATTGGAGCGGCTACTGTCAAAGACATGGAATCGGCTTTGATGGTTGCCATGGTTTTTGGTGTTACTTCACCGAAGATCAGTATCAGAAATGTAAGAATACCTGTGGCAATTCCCGCACCCGTGTTTCCAAAAAGATGGATGGCAAGGGATGTTGAAATGGAAGATGCCGAAAGATTTACAATATTGTTACCGATCAGAATGGCAGATAACATTTTTCCCGGATTCCCGGTTACGCGCAATACCCGTGCAGCACGCTTGTCGCCATTGTCAGCAAGCGTACGCATACGGATCTGATTTACGGTTGTAAGAGCTGTCTCTGACGATGAAAAAAATGCAGACAAAGACAGCAGGATAATCACTGTAATTAATTGACCTATCTCACTGGGGCCCAATAAAATTCACCTCATATTATATTTATTCCGATTTATTTATTGTCATCGGTACTGTAGTTTGGAGCTTCTTTTGTAATATGAATATCGTGTGGATGGCTCTCACGTAAAGAAGCAGCGGAAATCTTGACAAATTTACCTCTTTCCTTGAGATCCTCAATGGTAGGACATCCGCAGTAACCCATACCGGAACGGATACCACCGATCAGCTGGAAGACGGTATCTTCAAGTGTTCCCTTGTAAGCAACACGGCCTTCTACGCCTTCCGGAACAAGTTTCTTTGCACCTTCCTGGAAGTAACGGTCTTTGCTTCCATTTTCCATGGCAGCGATGGAACCCATACCACGGTATACTTTGTATTTTCTTCCCTGGAAGAGCTCAAATGTACCAGGTGCTTCGTCACATCCTGCAAACATGGAACCCATCATACATACGTTTGCACCGGCTGCGATAGCCTTTGTCATATCGCCGGAGTATTTGATACCACCATCGGCGATGACAGGGATGCCGCTCTGTTTTGCAACTTCATAGCAGTCCATGATTGCGGAGATCTGTGGAACACCGATACCGGCAACGATACGTGTGGTACAGATAGAACCAGGTCCGATACCAACTTTAACTGCATCAGCTCCGGCATCAATCAGTGCCTGTGCAGCAGCACCAGTTGCAATGTTTCCGGCGATAACCTGCAGATCCGGGTATTTTGCCTTGATCTTCTTTACGGCTTCCAGAATGTTTTTGGAATGACCGTGTGCGGAATCGACAACGATGACATCGACATGGGCAGCAACCAGGGCATCGACACGCTCCATCATGTTTCCGGTGATACCGACACCGGCACCGCAGAGAAGACGTCCCTGATCATCCTTTGCAGAAAGCGGATACTTGATCTGTTTTTCAATATCTTTGATGGTGATCAGACCTTTTAAGTTGAAATCCTTGTCAACAATCGGAAGTTTTTCTTTTCTGGCTTTTGCAAGAATCTTTTTGGCTTCTTCTAAGGTAATTCCTTCCGGAGCGGTGATCAGACCCTCGGAGGTCATGGATTCACTGATTTTCTTTGTGAAATCGGTTTCGAACTTTAAATCACGGTTCGTGATGATGCCGACCAGACGACCGTTCTCTGTGATCGGAACACCGGAGATACGGAACTTTGCCATCAGGTTGTCAGCATCCTGTAATGTATTGTCTGGAGATAAGAAAAATGGGTCTGTGATAACACCGTTTTCCGAACGCTTTACCTTATCGACCTCATCTGCCTGTGCTTCAATGGACATGTTTTTATGAATGATTCCGATACCACCCTGTCTTGCCATTGCAATCGCCATTTTTGACTCCGTAACGGTATCCATGGCTGCACTCATCATAGGAATGTTCAGTACGATCTTCTTTGTCAGATGTGTCTTCAGATCGATCAGGTTTGGTGTAACCTCAGAATACTGAGGAACCAGAAGAACGTCATCAAATGTAATTCCTTCGCCGATAATAGTTCCCATTTTCTAAAATCCTCGCTTTCTTCTATTATATGTAGTTTGTATGTAATTTTGTGTAACGTCTGTTATCGTCCAAAACACCTATTATGTACAATAACAATTTTAATGATGATAGCAAAATAATGGATTGCTGTCAAGTAAAAATTATGTTATGATAGCGGAGAAACAGCATAAACAGTGAAGATATACAACAATAAGGGCAAGGGGGCCTCAGCGGGGTCTTTCTATGCCCATTTTTTGAAAAGAGGACAAAATCGGATGGAATTCAGACCATGTATTGATATTCACAACGGAAAGGTAAAACAGATTGTCGGAAGCAGTCTGCGGGATGCCGGGGATCAGGCAAGTGAAAATTTTGTTTCCGGGCAGGATGCAGTGTTTTATGCACGGATGTATCAGAGCCGGGGAATTCGCGGCGGACATATCATTTTACTGAATGCAAAAGACAGCCCTTACTATGAAAAAACCAAAAATCAGGCGCTGGCGGCTCTGCGTGCCTATCCGGGGGGATTGCAGGTCGGCGGAGGAATTACCGATGCCAATGCGTCCGAATTTCTGGAAGCTGGCGCATCTGCAGTGATTGTGACTTCGTTTGTTTTCCGGGACGGACGGATTGACTATGATTGTCTGAACCGGCTGGAGCAGGCCGTGGGAAAGGAACACCTGGTACTTGATCTGTCGTGCAGATACCGGGCAGATGCAGAAGAACCGGGCTATTATATTGTAACCGACCGGTGGCAGAAATTTACCACAGAGCGTGTGACGAATGAACTTCTGGAAAAACTGAGTTCCCGGTGCAGCGAGTTTCTGGTGCATGCCGTGGATGTGGAAGGAAAATCCGGTGGAATTGAAAAACCCCTGGCACAGTTTCTGGGAGACTGGGGAAAAATTCCGATCACCTATGCCGGAGGCGTTCACAGTTTTGAAGATCTGGAAGAAATTTCACAACTTGGAAGAAACCGGCTGAACGTCACCATTGGAAGTGCGCTGGATCTGTTTGGCGGTCCGATGTCTTATGAACAGGTATTAACATATATCAGCAAATGTAACGCAGAAAAGGAGAAAAGTATATGAGCAGATATACCAAGGAAGATATTTTCAGAATTGTGGAAGAAGAGGATGTGGAATTCATCCGTCTGCAGTTTACGGATATTTTCGGAACATTAAAGAATGTAGCAATTACATCCAGTCAGCTGGAGAAAGCATTGAATAACAAGTGTATGTTTGACGGTTCTTCCATTGAGGGATTTGTACGGATTGAGGAGTCAGACATGTATCTGTATCCGGATCTGGACACATTTACCATTTTCCCATGGCGCCCGCAGCAGGGAAAAGTAGCACGTATTATCTGTGATATTTACTGTGCAGACAAAACACCGTTTACGGGGGACTCCCGTTATATCTTAAAACGTCAGATTGAGGAAGCAAAAAAACTTGGATATACATTTAATGTAGGACCGGAGTGTGAGTTTTTCCTGTTTCATCAGGATGAAAATGGCCAGCCGACAACACTTTCCCACGAAAAAGCCGGATATTTTGATCTCGGTCCGGTAGATCTGGGGGAAAATGCCAGACGTGATATGGTGCTGACACTTGAAGATATGGGGTATGAGATCGAAGCTTCCCACCATGAGGTAGCACCCGCACAGCATGAGATTGACTTTAAGTATGATGAGGCACTGCAGACGGCAGATAATATCATGACATTCAAACTGGCGGTTAAGACCATTGCAAAGCGGCACGGTCTGTTTGCAAGCTTTATGCCGAAGCCGAAATACGGGATTAATGGTTCCGGAATGCATATCAATATGTCCCTGTCCAAAGATGGACATAATATTTTCCACGATCCGGATGGAAAAATGGGCCTGAGTAAAGAAGCCTATTATTTTATTGGCGGTATCATGAAGCACATGAAAGGTGTGACTCTTATCATGAATCCGCTGGTAAATTCCTATAAGCGGCTGGTACCTGGATATGAGGCACCATGTTATATTGCATGGTCTGCGACAAACCGCAGCCCGCTCATCCGTATTCCTGCTTCCCGGGGAGAGGAAACCCGTGTGGAACTGCGCAGCCCGGACCCGGCAGCCAATCCGTATCTGGCCCTTGCGGTATGTCTTGCAGCCGGAATTGACGGTATCAGAAATAAAATTGAACCACCGGAAGAAGTGCCGGAAAATGTCTATGAACTGAAGGAGGAAGAAAAAGCAAGCAGAGGAATCGAGTCGCTTCCGGCCGATCTTCATGCGGCCATCTGTGAATTGCAGAAAGATGCTTTTGTAAAAGAAGTGCTTGGAGAACATATCAGCAGCAAACTGATCGAGGCAAAAGAGGCAGAATGGATGCAGTACCGTACGCAGGTAACCGGCTGGGAGATCGAAGAGTATCTGTATAAGATTTAACGGGAGATCGGATCGTGAGTAACATTGTAATTGCCTTTTCGAAACCGGAAGTGGCAGCGGGCATAAAAAAAATATTGACACAGAGCGGGTATTCCGTGCAGGCAGTCTGTACTACCGGTGCGCAGGCACTGGCAAGCGTAAACAATCTGGAGTGTGGAATACTGATCTGCGGATGCCGGTTTATGGATATGATGTATATGGAAATTCACGATTATCTGCCACCGGAGTTTCAGATGCTTCTGATCGCTTCTCCGTCTTCCATTCAGGAGAGAGAGGTAAGCAATCTGGTCTGTCTTTCCATGCCGATGAAAGTGCATGAACTGTTGCAGACAATTGAAATGATGGAGGGAGATATCCAGAGGCGCAGAAGGAGAATGCGGCGGCAGCCGAAACACCGTTCGCAGGAGGATCAGCAGATCATTCGCAAGGCAAAGGAACTCCTTATGGCACGAAACTCTTTTACGGAAGAGGAAGCACATAAATATATTCAGAAAAGAAGTATGGACAACGGAACCGGTCTGGTCGAGGTGGCACAGATGATCTTAAGTCTTCTGCAGGAAGGGTAGGGATCTTATCTGGCTTTTTTGGCTGGTCTTTACATTAAAAGAAGAAAATGTTAAAGTGATACTGATGGAAAATTAGAGAAGGAGAACGAAATTATGTTTCATGTAAATGAGAATTATCAGAAGCTGCCGGGCAGCTATTTATTCAGCACAATTGCAAAAAAAGTAAATGCATATCAGGAGGCAAATCCGGACAAGAACATTATCCGTCTGGGAATCGGTGATGTTACACAGCCACTGGCTCCTGCAATCATTGAGGCTATGCATAAAGCGGTAGATGAGATGGGACATGCCGAGACATTCCATGGCTATGCACCGGATCTGGGATATGAATTTTTGCGCAAGGCAATCGCAGAGAACGATTATGCAGCAAGAGGCTGTGAGGTTGCAGCAGATGAAATCTTTGTGTCTGACGGAGCAAAGAGCGATTCCGGAAATATTCAGGAGATTTTCGGACAGGACAACAAGATTGCGGTCTGTGATCCGGTATACCCGGTTTATGTGGATTCCAACGTTATGGCTGGAAGAACCGGTACTTACGACAAGGAGACCGGCACATGGAGCGATGTCATTTACATGCCATGTACAGCAGAAAATCATTTCGTACCGGAGTTTCCTAAGAAGACACCGGACATAATCTATCTGTGTCTGCCGAATAACCCGACCGGAACAACGCTTACAAAGGATCAGTTGCAGGAATGGGTGGACTATGCCAATAAAGTTGGCGCCGTAATCATTTATGATGCCGCTTATGAAGCTTATATCAGTGAGGACAATGTGGCACATTCCATTTATGAGTGCAAGGGTGCAAGAACCTGCGCCATTGAGCTGCACAGTTTCTCAAAGAATGCAGGATTTACCGGTGTTCGTCTTGGATATACCGTAGTTCCGAAGGATTTAAAGTGCGGGGAAGTTTCTTTGCACGACATGTGGGCAAGACGTCACGGAACCAAATTCAACGGTGCTCCGTACATTGTGCAGCGTGCCGGTGAGGCTGTATATTCTGAGGAAGGAAAAGCACAGTTAAAAGAGCAGGTTGCTTACTATATGAAGAATGCAAAGACAATTAAGGAAGGATTAAAGGATGCCGGATATACAGTATT
>ENA-UOJE01001478-UOJE01001478.1-human-gut-metagenome-genome-assembly--contig:-C23-NODE-1478-length-20814-cov-7.171974_pt1 | contig 20814 bp, 17 predicted proteins | sample MGYA00242341_ERZ723888 | MGnify/ENA metagenome assembly ERZ723888 | reverse complement strand
TCGCATTCCGCCACCAGAATGCAGTCCGTATTTTCGAACTCAAAGCGAGCGGTAAAAGACGTTTTTGCCGGATAGATCGACGGTGTTTCAGGGGCACGGTCGAAAATCGGGCGCGGGTGCATCATTTTGGGGTTGTGGAGATCAGTTCCCGTCAGTTCCCGGAGGAGAGTGTAACGGTGTTTGCCGAGTCCTTTTTCATTGAACTTGATTTCCCAGTCCCGGAGCGCGGCGACTATTCCCGGCAGGTCCGGGATATAATCCCACTGCGGGTGTTTCATGTAATCGAAATCCTGCTGTTTCCGTGTCTGCGGCAGGAGATATTCCGGACATTCCAGCGGTTTATCGCGGAGCTCCAGAATCACAGCGTCAAACGGTGCCAGAGCGAAAATACCGTCTCCGCAACGGGAATACGAATCGGTTTCCGCGTCATACAGATAAATTCCGCCCTGCGGCGGAGTTTCCAGATTGAGCCGGAAAGTTCCATGCTGATCCTGATTGTTGAAGATGTAAAGGAGCCGTCCGTTTTCATTCCGGCGGTACTGCGCCATAAGCCGTGCCGCATCCGCTTTTCCGTCCATGCTTTTCAGCGAGTATCCGTCACGTTCTTTCAATGATTCCATGTCCTGCGGAAAATGAAGGACGGGGATATGGCGGGATTGCAGAGAACGGACGGTGTCACTGTCGAATTCAAAGGGAAGAAGCAGAGTGCCGTAGGTGCGTTTGCCGCAGGTGAATTTCCCGTCCTGCACTTCCGCTTTTGCAAGCGTGGCTTCATCGGTGAACTCAAATTGAATATGATGGTCAATCAGGAACTGTGTACACTCGTATAATTTTTCACGAAGCTCCACGGCAAGATCATATTCTGCCTGAAAAAGACTGCGGAACACGGATTCGGGAAACAGTACGCAGAGGGAGGTCAGGCTGCGCGATTCCCCGAGTTTGAACCCGAGGCGTGCGGCATAGGCGGCGAATTCATGGAAATGCGTATAATTCGGAGATTGGAAAAAGAAAGATTTTCCTGCATCGTCCTTACGGAACCCGTCGTAGGAATAATGAAAGCCGTGGGGCACCAGCCAGTTGACTCCGAGCGCATACAGCCAATGCATGTTTTTCTTCATTCCGTCGAATCCGAAATTATACGGATTGCAGCCGAAACATTCGCTTTGCACCCGGTGCTCGCCGTTCTGTTCCGCCGCCGAAGAAACCAGCTTGCCGCCGAGATTCAGCGACTTGAAGGCATGCCCGTCGGGGATATTCGGCGTAATGTGGTCGAAGCCCGGAATTCCGACATATTTCTGAAGGGCGAAAATATTCATGCCGTTTGTCGCCGTAAGCGGGTCTTCCTCGCCGATGCCGTGACCGCAGAGTTTGAGCCCGTTCGCTTTACACCAGTCGTTGACCGGCTGGAAGAAACTCTCGATGAAAAGCTCCTGAACGGTTCGCCAGTATGCCTCCCGTATTTTTCTCGCATAGGCTGAGTTGCCTTTGAAGATGCAGTGATCAGAGTTGTCGATGGCATGCTGCCGCCGCTTTTTGAATTCCCCGGAGAAACGTTCCGTCCATGCGAACCATGCGCCGGTTGCGGTCTCATCCGTGAAGATTCCGGGGATGACACTTCCGAACTTCCCGCCGAAATGCCGTTTGTATTTTTCATGCGTCAGCTCAATAAAATACCTGACGCATTCCGGATTCAGATTATCGGGAATGTAGCGGTATTTCGAGCCTTCATGCACCTGTGCCGTGACGGCATAGATCTTCCAGCCCTCCGGCAGATCCAGTTCGATCTGGAGGTGCGGATAGAACGTTTCCGCACGGTAATGCGGGTAGGTTGTTTTTCCGAAAAGATGCACATAATACGGACTTTGCCACAGGGTCTGGAAAAAATCGCTGCGGATCATGCCGACGTCATCGAAAACGTCACGTGATTCCAGCACGTTTCCATTGTCATCGGTCCGGACAGCCAGAGCTTCGAGCAGGCGTCCTTCTCCGAGATCCGCGGAAACATGCCCGTTCCGATCCGGTTCGGCTTCATGAAAAACGAGTCCCCGCGCGATGAATTCCGGGTGATCCAGAAAAACGCGCCCGCCCGCCGGGCCGGAGGGAAACGGGTCTTCATCGTAAAGCCATGCCTGCATTCCGAGCCGTTCCGCCTCCTCGATGATGCAGCCGATCATTTCAAACCATTCGTTCGACCCGTAGGGAGTTTTGAGACCCGCGCGCGGATGCATGAAGAAAGCATGGATTCCCTGTTCGTGCATGAGTTTCACCTGCCGTTTCAGTTCCTCTTTTTCCAGCTTGTGATTGAGGAACCAGAAAGGAGCGGGACGATAATCATATTCCTGCAGCATATAAAATTTCACTCCATTTTCCGACTTCAGCTTTTCTTTTGATCTGTGACCGGATTACATTATTTTCCATGCATTGATTATTCAAGCGGATAAGTTTTTCAAAACAAATGTTTCTTGAAAAAAGCAACGGTTCTATTGCCGCCCCAGCTGTGTTCCCCGGGGAACAGGTCCAGCTCCAGGTGTCCTGCGGCTCCCGCGGCTTCATAAATCTGCTTTACCCTGTTAAAACATGCCAGTGCGCCGTCTATCTGAAAACAGGTGTCGTAGATTCCGATGTCCACCAGCAGCGGAGCCGGCGCAATCAGTCCCTGAAGTTCCGGCAGATCGACCAGCGTGAACAGTCCCGGCGCGACCTGCATTCCGCAGTAGTTCAGATCGTTGATTCCGAACTCCTCCCATAGTGCGCTGTAGCAGATTATTTCACTTGCCTTGATCCGTTCATCGCACAGCGTCATCCAGACCGCCATGGTGCCGCCGCCGGAAAGTCCCATGACGCCGATTCTGTTCTTATCGACACCGGGCAGTTCCGATACAAAGGAGATTGCGGCTTTTCCGTGGGCGACATTGATCGAGAGCGATGTCATGCCGAGCATTGTTGCATGGAGGTAATACAGATTGCACCAGTCGCGCCCTCCGTTATGGGAGAAAAAATGAGGTTTGGCGGAATCATTGCGGCTGCCGAATCCAATCCAATCAATAGCAAATGTAATGAATCCAGCTTTTGCCATCCGGTGCCCGTAGTCATAATTGAACTGCCTGACGGTCTGCTCCAGTTCCGGCGTGGAACGGTTGCCCATGACCGGTTCCTTACCGTAAGGGCCGTGACCATGACAACATAAAATGGCTGGACGTTTTGTGCCCGCCTCCATTGTTTCCGGATATGCCACGATCAATTCCGCAGAGATATATTCCGCCGTATTGATGAGATATTTCTGTTTCCTGACGGAGTCTTCCACCCATTCGGCAATCAGTTCCGCTTCGGGGTTGACCTGTTCGGGGAACTTTCCCAATGTTGACAGGACTTCCGGTCTGGCTTCCGCTTTCCACTCGGTAAAATGTTTCCGTCCGTCGAAGGCATAACGCGGATGGTTGTTCTTCGCCATTTCCAGAAACATTTTCTGAGGACTTAGATTTCTGCGCATGATTGTGACTTTCCAAATGTATTTTTTCTTTATGTATTTTAGAAGAAAGGTAACTGCCGGGAGGGAGTATAAGCCGACAGTTACCCGGAGTGCAGTCAGTGCTGTTCTTTGATCGCGAGATTTGAGAAGCGCGCCGTTCCCTGATTGGAAATCATGTTCAGGTAGAGCGTCGCCTTCGGTTCCTTTGCGGTGAACGGACAGGAGAATGACTGCGGCTTGCCTCCGGTGGGCGGACAGCTTTTTGCAACGAGATTGCCGGAGGAGTCCTTGAGCCATACCGCGAATTCTCCTGTGAGTCCGGGTGAAGTTTCCACCGTAAATTCCAGCACATATTTTCTGCCGGGGACCAGAACGATACCGGTCTGGTGCAGACGTCCCCATGCGGGTGTCCGGCTTCCGGCTTCGACCGCCTTCATGAGAAAGGTTTTGTTCTCCGCGTTTCCCTCGACCTTGCCGGAGGGAGATGAGAATGTCCAGTGATTCAGACCGCGCATGAAGTCGGCATTTCTGACAATGCCGGTATCCGCAGCGACCTCATACAGCGATACATTGTCAAATGTGACTTCGCCCCTGTCTCCCATTGCGTTCAGGAAAACCCGGCATTGTTGAGAGGTCGGGATGAATTCCCCCTGCATGACTTGCCATTTGCCCTGACGGGCGGCATCGGCAAAGACTTGAATCGTGCCTGTGCCTTCTCCGGCTTTCACAAGCATGGAGAGAACGCCGGAGAATCCTTTGTCCGCATGGACATAGGCTCGGACCAGATAGTTTTTTCCCGGAGTGACTTGAACTGTTTTATGGATTCTGCCCCAGGCACCGTACTTTCCGTTCAGGAGTTTGTCCGCCGGTTTTTCAAACCGCATGGTCAACCCTTCGTCGCCGTCCTGCACCACTGTGGAGCGTTCAAGGTTTCTGACGATTCCGTGCATGGAGAGAAAGTTCCAGTCGCGGGTTTCATCTTCAAATGATCCGTTCCGGATCAGGTTTTCCGCCGCGTTCGATCCGTAGGCAAGACCGGTGGCGGCGATCATTGCGATGCATATTTTCTTCATGCTGTTCTTCTCCTTGAATTTATTTCTGGTTCGGATTACCTGCGAATGACTGTAAAATCGCCGGTATGCCGTTTCTGCATATCCGGCATTTCCCGTTTTTTAGTCTCCCCGCCATCCCATCCACCAGTCAAGCTGTTGAATGAATACGATGTTTACCACCTGGTCATTGCGGATTTCATGGCGGTAGCTGTCCAGTTCTTTCAGTATGGCGCGGAAGGCTTTCTTCTTTTTCTGGTTCGGACGGTCATTCTTCCACTCATCGAATGCATTCATTGCTTTCAGCGTGAGTTCGGTATGCCTGAGTCCCTTTTTGAGAAACTTGACACGTTCGAGATCTCCGGGTGAGTTCCTGACCGCTTTTTCCGCATCGTCAAGGAGAGTTCCTGCGTGTGCGACATCAGCCAGGGAATAGAGCTTGTTGCCGCTGTATCCCATCGGATTCCAGCCCCCTTCCGGATATTTTCTGCTGAATGCGGAATCTCTTTTCAATGTCTGTCTTTCCCAGAAACTGAAGTATTCGCGTATTTTACCCGCAGCGGCGCCGAATCCCTGATAGTATTCATCGAGAATGGCGTCCGCATCCTTTTCCGGTTCAACGTTGAGGCGTGCCAGCATGTAGAGATTCGGCCCCTGCGTCCCGAACATTCCATTGAGGCTGTCGAAGTCTGTCCCTTTCATGCCGCGCTGATAGGCGAACTTGTAATCCTCCGCGAATTGGTGTGCGAAAATGTAGGGCAGGGTGTATCCTGCGAGAAAGTAGTTGGGGCGCAGGTAAAGACTGGCTCCCGTTTTATGCCACCCCTCCCACTGCCTGCGAAACGCATCACGTTTTTCCGCGTCGAGCGGATAATCGAAATTCTGGACGATTCCCACCAGAATATTCGGGTTGAGTCTGGTTTTCACCGGCGGATTGGAATAGGTGAAATAGGCATAGCCGATCACGACCGGATTGGGACGGTGCTTTGCGCCTTCTGCCTGCAGGGCGAGCCAGAATTTCGCATAACGGTCGGAAAGATTGTCCGGCGGGGGAGGGTCATGCGGGATATTGGTCTTTCCGTCTTTGGTCCAATATTGCGTCCGGTCGGTTTTGGCGGGGTCCGCATCCCATGCGAGACAGTTCGGGCAGAGACAGTGCCCATCCTCGAAACGGCGGTCGTTTTCGCATCCGTTGATGAATTCTCCGGGGAAGGACTGACGTCCGTTCAGCCAGTCGTCGATGATCTGTTTGTGAAGCGCGGGATTGGAGACACACATCTGCACGAGATCGTACCGTTTGTCGTAAGGTGTGCGTGTTCCGTCGGGACGCAGGGCGAAGAAGTCCGGACGGGTTTTTCCGAAACGTTTCCAGTAAAGTTCAAAACCGTGTCCATACTGGAATGATTCTCCGCGGGCGAAACGCTGGCGGCGCATCCAGATCTGACGCTCCAGTTTGGCATTCCGGAACTCTTCATCCGTCAGCAGTCCCCTGGGATTGCCGAGGCTTGCTTCGCGGATGCGTGAATGAATCAACTGCGGAATATGTTTTTTATTTTCATTCTTTCCCGCAGAGAATGTAGTCTTTGGGGGAATTACCATGCCGGTGTCTCCCGGCCAGAGCCAGCGCACTCCGAGATTGTTTTCCAGAAAGTCGTAAACCGCGAACAACGTTCCCATCGGTGTCCTGTCATCCTGCGGCAGGGTGCCGTTGCCGTCGCGCCCGGCGAGGATGACTGCCTGCGGCGAAACTTTTTTCAGATAGGCATTGGGCGGCAGTCCGCCGGCGTCGATCCCGTGCTGTAAAGCGAACCGGGTTTTCCCCAGATAGATGCGGGGCATATCCCCTTTGAGTCTGTTTTCTCTTACGATGGGAAGAAGGACTCCGGTGCTTTTCCGGATATGCTCACTCAGTTCTCCTGCGGCATATTTCTCAATCCGGTTGGCACGGACGGGCAGAACGATTTCAGTCTTTGCCTGCCCGTTGCTGACGATGTCAAAACCGTCATTCGCGAATGAGGCGCAGATCCCGAACAGGGGCAGAGTTAATAGTGTCAGTATTTTTACCATGGAAATCTCCTTGTTGGGTTACGTAAGGACAGCTTAATTCTGCCTGAAGTTCTTATTGATCGGGTTCCAATGTCCGAGTTTTGTCCAGTCACCGGTCTGGAGATAGGGCGTGGAGAGAATGTTTTCTCCGCGAAGATTGGCGGCATGTCCGTCAGCATAAGTAATATTCATTCCGCCCTTTACTGCTGAATTTGCGGAGACTGCGGCTTCCATTCCGCTGTTTCCGGGATGGCGGTATCCGGCTCTGGCGAGATAACCTGCCGTATTAAAAACCATACGGGGTTGCGGGGAGGCGCCGGAGGCTTCCACAAGCAGGAACAGTTTGGTTGGCTGAACCACGATGGCTGTCATTTTCAGTTGAAGATTTTCCGTTGTGCCCCCTTTTCCCGTCAGATGTGCGTTTGTCGCATAGGAGAGCCCCCCTTTGCCTCCGGCGACCGACTCTTTCAATGGCGCTTCAGATTGTGACGGACATTTGGCTACCGGCACGTTTTGAGTCGGCAGGACATCCAGAGAGCCCACGGAGCTGCCGGCATTCGCTTCGCCTGCCGTGGCGACGCCGATATAGTTCGCAATTGATCCGATGTAGGACTGGCTTTTATGGGCTGCAAGGCAGGTCTTCCCGCCGTGCTGATCCATTGGGCCGCCTCCTCCGAAACACGGGAAATAATCCTGATAGTCATTCACATACAGCGTAATGCCCAGTCCCAACTGTTTCATGTTGTTCAGGCATGCGATGGCGCGTGCTTTCTCGCGGGCGCTGTTCAGTGCCGGAAGCAGCATACCCGCCAGAATTGCAATAATTGCAATAACGATGAGAAGCTCTATCAAGGTAAAACCATTTATACTTGTTCTTTTCATCGGGGACCTCCTTTTTTTGATTTTTGTTTACCGGATGTTTCTCCGGTCTTCTGGTTATGGGCTGCAATTATGGCAATCATGTCGTCAAGCGCTTGAGCGGCGAAATCGCCATAATGAATATCTCCGAAAATCGTATCTTCCGGCAGGATCGGGGTTTCCGGTTTTTGAATTGTGCCGAGCGGCAGCATCGGGTGACGTTTTTCAAATCCCCTGCGCATACAGCAGAGAGTGTGAATTTCTCTGGCGATACGCATGTCCGGACAGAATACTCCGTCGAACGGGATTTCGGATGCGGCAAAGACCGGCAGCATGAGATCAAACATTCCGGTCGCCCTGCCTTTCCCGAAGTAGCAACGGTCCGGGGAAAACGTCATGCCGAATTCCGGCAGGAGCTTCCGGTAAGCGGCGAACAATTCATTTTCAAAGAAACTGTCCTGCCCCTCGTCAACATAAGCCAGTCTGCGGACTCCCCGCGCCTTGAACTGTGTGAGAATCCTGCGCAGATAATTTTCCGGATCCGTGGTGATGTTTCCGCATCCGGAAAGCAGAGACGGATCGTAATTTCCGATTACTATGACTGGAAGATTCAGGCGGCGCACCTCCTTCATCAGGGGCAGAGTCAGCATTCCGGTGATGAAAATGCCGTCAACGCGTTCATCGCGGAGAACGGACGGAAATTCATAAACGGAACTTTCCGTGCCGGAGAGTTTCACCAGCATCAGATGATAATGCCGGCTGCTGATTTCTCCGCCGAGTGCATCAATCCAGTAGGAGTAGGCAGGGTTGGCAAACGTGGCTTCCACCATGAGAACTGCGATGTTGCGGGTTGCTCCTCCCCGTCCTTTCAGAACAAGGTCCTGAATGTTCGGGTTGAGTTTGTAGTTGAGTTTTTCACAGGCGTCAAACACTTTCGTGCAGGTTTCCGGGCAAAAACTGCCGTTGCCGCTGAGTATCCGCGACACGGTAGACTTGGCAACGCCTGCCTGTCTGGCAACATCTCCCATGCTTATCATCTGCACCTGTTTCCTATCATTTCATTAATGATGCAACTTGTTGCTTTAATACGGAATATATCTCATGCAACTTGTTGCTTTTGTTATTAATTATATTCTGAAATTTCTTTTTGTCAATACCTTTGCGTTAAAAAAGACGGATTTTTTTCAGTTTTTTGTGTCTCTTTACTTTCTCAATGGTGCTTGTCTCTTTTTTTCACCTTTTTTGTGTTTGGAACTTGATGCTGGACGGAAGCGTCTTATATTTCCATGTGATATTATAATTTCAAGAGGAGCTTTTCTATGAAAATCATCATTTTCGGAGCCGGTCAGGCTGGATACACCGCCGCCAGAAGACTGAAGCAGAATATGCCGGAGGCGGAGGTGCTGATCTTTGATCATGACGCCTGCGGGCTCTATGCGAAAATGCGTCTTCCCGATTATGTCGCCGGCAAAGTTGCGCGGGAAAAACTGATTCTGGCTTCCGGCGATGCCATGAGATCACAGGGAATAGAGCCTCATCTCGGTGAGAATATCGAAAGGATCGATCCTGCGGGAAAAGAAATTTTCACTTCCGCAGGAGAGGCTTATTCCTATGATATACTGATACTTGCGAGCGGGGCAAAGGCATTTGTCCCGCCGGTGAAAGGCGTGGAGAATGTGGATGTTTTCACTCTCCGCACGATGGAGGACGCCGACCGGATCATTGACAGGTCGCGGATCGTAAAGGAGGCACTTGTGATCGGGGGCGGTCTGCTCGGGCTGGAAGCTGCATGGGCTTTGAGGGAACGCGGACTGGATGTCACGGTCGTCGAGTTCATGGACCGGCTTCTGCCGCGTCAGTTGGATGAGACGGAGTCTGCGATCCTTCTGGAAAAGCTCGGAGGGACGGGACTTCATTTCCGTCTCGGCATTTCCGCCGTGAATGTGGAGAAAGGAATGGCGCCGGATTCCGTGAAAGTGACTTTTTCCGACGGTTCTTCCATGGATACCGGGCTGCTGCTTTTTTCCGCCGGAATCCGTTCGCAGATTCATCCCGCCGCCGACTGCGGGCTCAAGGTGAACAAGGCGATCATTGTGGATCACCGGTTCAGGACTTCGCTTCCCGATATTTATGCGATCGGCGACTGTGCCGAGATCGACGGGCGCACGTGGGGACTCTGGATCGCGGCAAAGGATCAGGGTGAGGCGCTTGGAGATATCCTGAGCGGGAAACGCGACTCTTTCGAGAGTCCCGTCTATACGCCGAGCCTGAAAATCTCAGGTGTCCAGCTCAAGGATATCTGCAGGGAAGCTGCGGAAAAGAAACAGTAAGGATTTTTCGATGAAACGTGTATCCGGGGCTGTTCTGCTGAAATCAATGCCGGTGAAGGGGAAGAAGAATTCCGCCGGCGGGAAGAAGTCTGTACAAAAGGCGGAGAAACCGGAGAAGAAAGTCCTCAAGACCGCAAAAAAGGCGGAAAAGGGCGGAAAGATGGCTTTCGACAAAAATCTGCGGTCCGGCACGGTGCCGTATCTGGTGGAGGACGATGGAACGGTCCGGGTCATGCTGGTGACACCGAGCGGAGGCGGTGCGTGGATGCTGCCGAAAGGAAACATCGAGAAGAATATGACGACGTATGAATCCGCGGCGAAAGAGGCTTTTGAGGAAGCGGGGGTTGTCGGCACATGCGATCCGGTGATGCTGGGGGCGTATCAGTTCAAGCAGTCGCAGTTCGTTCAGATTTTTCCTTTGCGGATTACACGGATTCTGGACCGGTGGGAGGAGACGGAGAAGCGGTCGCGTTTCCTGTTCAGGCTGGACAAGGCGGCGAAGGTCGTGGACAGCGATGACATCCGCTCGGTCCTGCTGAAGCTCAGGGATTATCTCGCAAAACAGTCATAGCATTGGGAGCCGTTCATGGCGATTTTGAAAGTAGAAGGTTTGACGATTGAATTTCAGATGGAAGGCGGAATTCAGCCGACCGTCACGGATGTTTCTTTTTCGCTGGAAAAGGGGGAAATTCTCGCGCTGGTCGGGGAGAGCGGATGCGGAAAGAGCGTCTCGTGCATGGCGATGGCGCGTCTTCTGCCGGAGCCGCCCGCGCGGATTGCAGCAGGAAAAGTGATGTTGCAGAAGCGCGACGGCGCCGTTGTGGATGTATTGAAGCTTTCCGGAAGGGAACTGCGGAAGATCCGCGGCGGCGAGATCGCCTACATTTTTCAGGAGCCGTCGGTTTCGCTGAATCCGGTATTCCGTGTTGGCGAACAGATTGCCGAAGCGGTTTCCCTGCACCGTCCCGACGTCGCCGATCCCTGGGCGGAGGCGGTCGAGCTCCTGCGCCGGGTCGGGATACCGGAGCCCCGCGACCGGGTTTCGCGGTACCCGCATGAGCTTTCCGGCGGAATGCAGCAGAGAGTCATGATCGCAATGGCGATTGCGAGCCGTCCGTCGGTGCTGGTGGCGGATGAACCCACAACCGCGCTGGATGTGACGATTCAGGCGCAGATTCTGGATCTGCTTCTGGAGTTGCGCAGACAGATGGGAATGTCGATCATCCTTGTGACCCACAACCTCGGGATTGTATCGGAAACAGCGGATCATGTCGCCGTCATGTATGCGGGACGGATTGCGGAATATGCTCCGGTGCGTGAGCTGATCGACTCACCGGCGCATCCTTATACGAAAGCGCTTCTTTCGGCTGTACCTGTCCTCGGCAAAGAAAAGGGGCGCCTGTCCACGATTCCCGGTTCGGTGCCTTCCCCGGCGAATTTCCCTGCCGGATGCCGCTTTTCCGGACGTTGCGCCCTGTATGCGGAAGCATCCGCGGCGGAACAGGAACGCTGCCGCAACATCGTGCCGGAGTTCCGCAAAGTCGGCGCTTCGCACTATTGCGCCTGCCATCTGCTCAGACGCGGGGAGGATTCCCGATGCTGAAACCGCAGATACCGCTGACGAAACAGCTTGCGCCGCTGATTATTTTTCTGGCGATCGTGATTCTCTGCACGCTGGTGATCAGCAACCGCCGCGCGGCGAAAAAGCGTGCGCAGGAAGCTGCGATCCTGCCGATGGAGGAACAGCAGCTCCGTATGGAGCTGAGCCCGTTCAAGTACAGCGGAAACATGGTTATGGAGGGCGATTACGGCGAAAGAAGTTCGATCCCGCGTGTGGATTCGACCTTGCAGCAGGCGGCTGATTACTGTGACAACGGAGAGTTCGATCTGGCGGAGGATGTGTTGCGGACCGCTCTGGTGTTTCATCATACGAACCCGAAACTTCTTTCCATGCTCGGCAGCGTTCTTTACATGCAGGGGAAATACAAAGACGCCGAAATGGTGTTCCGGCGTCAGGCGTTCCTGCGCCCGAACGACACTTCGGTCTACAACAATCTCGGCGCGGCGCTGGCGAAGCAGAGAAAATTCCGCGAGGCGATCACGACTGCGGAAAAAGGTCTGCGGATGGAACCGGCGTCCTCAATCGCCGCACTGAATCTTTCCGGGATTCATTCGATGGCGGGGAATACGGAGAAGGCGATCGAATATTTCAAGAAAGCCTATGATATGCTGGGGGAACGGATTCTGCCGCTTTCCGGCGATCCGAATTTCGACAATATCCGCAATCAGGAGGGATTCCGGAAGATCATTGATCAGGCGCGCGAAAAATCATTTCACGGATCACAGGCGGACAAATGAGCAAGATACAGCTTCTGACGGAACAGATTTACAATAAAATCGCCGCGGGCGAGGTGGTGGAGCGTCCGGCTTCGGTACTGAAGGAACTCCTTGAAAATTCTCTGGATGCGGGAGCGCTCAGGATCGCAGTGACGATACGGAAAGCGGGGGAACAGTTGATCTCGGTTGTTGACGACGGCGAGGGGATGGACCCCGATGATGCGATTCTCTGTTTTGAGGCGCATGCGACGAGTAAGATCAAAACCGAAAAGGATCTCTATGCGATTTCATCTTTCGGTTTCCGCGGTGAGGCGATGCCGAGTATTGCCTCCGTCTCGAAAGTGACGCTCCGCACGCGCCGCCGCGATACGGCAGAGGGATTTGAAGTTGTCATCAACGGCGGGAAAATGGTTTCCTCCGCGCCGTTCGGCTGTGCGCCCGGAACGGAGGTCGTCGTGCGCGATTTGTTCTTCAATACCCCGGCGAGACGGAAATTCCTGCGGAGCCAGGCTACCGAGGAGAAGCATATCAGCGAGATGATCACGAATATTTCGCTGGCGCATCCGGAAATCAGCTTTGAATTGACATTCGACGGGCGTCCGTTTATCACAAGCCCGGCGGCGAAGGACCTGATCCCGCGCATCCGTGAACTGTTCGGGCGCGATTATGCGGACGCAATGATCCCCGTTTCCAAAAGTGAGCGCGGGATCAATGTGATCGGGTTCATTGCCAGACGCTCTTTCACGCGCCCGACCCGCCTTGAACAACGGGTGTTCGTGAATGGGCGTCCGATCGAATCGCAGGCGGTCTATCGCGGAATCCGCGAGGGGTGCGGACCGACTCTCGACAAAGGGCGTTATCAGCCGTGTATTCTTTTCCTTTCGCTGAACCCGGCACTGGTGGATGTGAATGTGCATCCGGCGAAGCGCGAGGTGCGTTTTTCCAGTGACTACGAGGTCACGGGTGCGGTCCGTTCCGCAGTCGGCGCCGCATTGCGTGCCGCGGAGACTGCGATCATTGATCTGGGCAATTATAACGCTGCGGTGCCGGCAGGTTCTCCGGATGCCGGAAGCGTCTCACCTGCGCCGTTTCCAGAGATTCCCGCAGTGCCGTTCGAGTTTCACCGTGAACCGGATTTTTCCGGCATCGACCGGGTGATGGCGAATGCGTTTGTGGATTATACGCCTTCACTTCTGAAACCGGTTCTTGCGACTGCGGCGTCTTTGCCCGGTTTTGCAACGCCTCAGGAGGAGCGGCGGGAAGAGTTGAAGCTGGAACGTGACGAGGCTCCGGCGGTTGCGGAACAGGCGCCGTCCGTGGAAGAGAAGGCGGAACCGCTGGGGCTTCGCCTGATCGGGATTTTCTCCGACACTTACATTCTCGCGGAAAAGGCGGACGGTTTGATTCTGATCGACCAGCATGCGGCGCACGAACGGGTGCTTTTCGAACGTATCCTGAAAGGGGTGGACGGCAACTTGTCGCAGCGCCTGCTGATTCCCGTGACCATTGATCTTTCCCGTTCGGACATGGTGTTTCTTTCCAAAAACGCAGAGTTTGTGGAGAAGGTGGGATATGAGATTGAGCTGTTCGGGCAGAATACGATCAAGCTGAACGCGATTCCTGCCGCATTGTCTCAGGATAACGCGGGAAACACCTTCAAGGACATGCTTTCCCGCGCGATTGACAGCGGCAGTTCTTCGACGTCGCGGACCGATCTGGAGACGGTTGCCATGAGTGCCTGCAAAGCGGCGGTCAAGGCGAATGACAAGCTGACGGTTGAGGAGGCGGTTGCCCTGCTGAAACAGCTTTCTCTGTGCGAACAGCCTTTCACATGCCCCCACGGCCGTCCGACGATCCTGAATATCTCCACCCGCGAGATCGAACGCCGTTTCGGCCGCCGGGGATGATGCGTGTCTTACCGGATTCCGATCAACAGAAAATGATTGCCGGGGATGATATGGCTGTTGAGCTCTCCGGCACTGATTTTCCTGTTGCTCCAGAGTTCTTTCATTTCCGGCGTCTTTCCTTCAAGACCAAGTTCTTTCAGATTCAGGGCAAGTGCCGCCTTCTGTGGAGAACGTCCGAGATTTCCGATCACAAGCAGACGGGAATATTCTGAAGGCGCTTCCAGTTCATACCAGGAGACATACACTTTCTCTGACGCGGATCTGGCTGCGTTGTCGAACCAGTATCCGTGGAACTTCGCCTTGTCGAAGTTAAGTTTCTCTTTGATGCCCCACCATTTCTGAATCACACCGTGATTGATCCACTCGGAATCTGTACCGAAGTCGTGGAGAAGTGCGGAAGCAAGGGAACGTTCGGAAATCTCCGGCAAAGACAGTTCTTTGCGTCTGGGAGCGAGCTTTTTCATGAAAGAGAGAACACGCGTGACCTGTGAACAGCGGATCACCGCCGTTCCCCGGATTTGCGGATTCCATGCGCATTGATATTCATTGAGCGGCGCCTCGCAGTAATAGTGGTCGGGATTCATGCCGTAGAGCCAGATCTCGTTTTCCCCGGGATACCAGATATCTGAGAAATTATGGGCGACCGGATTGAAGTAATTATGGGCATGGTTGAAGACCCGTTTGCCGTGTTTGTGCGCGACCTTGTAAATTCGCATCAGATAATGGCGGAGCTGCATTGCGGTGGAAGATAGATAAGGTTTTCCGAATGCATCGGTGCCGCCGCACCCATGTGCCGTATTTCCGCAGGTTTTGACATCGCAAATATCATAATAGATTCCGCCAAGTTCCGGGAAGTCCCGGAACAGCTTGTCCGTCCGGTAAGCCATGAGGTCTGCGATTCCTCTGCCGCAGCAGAGATATGTCTGTGTCAGAACCCCCATTTTCGTCATCGGCTGAATATATCCCGGCGTACGCTTCCATGTCGGCAGCCAGTAATCGAATTCCGCGTCATACTGGCTGATTCCGCCCGGTTGTGCGTAAGGATAGAGTTTGACTCCTTTCTGACCATAGGGTTTGATCCATTTCTCGCGGAAGCCGGCAGGATCGCGCATGATGTGCGTCAGGGCGATCATATCGTCCTCGCGCGGTTTGTTGCTAGAAGATTCCCCGCTGCATATTTGTATATTCTGATCGCGGTTGTCCAGATAGCTGCCCATATTGAGGGAGCGGAAATTTTCCGGCGTGCGGTTACGAGCATGAGCTCCACGATCGCGATCACGAGGAGCTGATCCGGACTCTGATCGCCTACGACGGCGCGGTGGTCCTGAGCGGCTACGACAGTCCTCTCTATGCGCCCTTGCGTGATGCGGGCTGGGACATGCGGACGGTCGAGGTGACATGTTCCGCCGCCGGTCGGACGCGTGCGAGCGGACTTCAGGGATCGGGCCATGTCAAGGAGCGCCAGTCCCGGACCGAGTGTATCTGGCGCAATCCCGAGACGCTTCGCCGGATCGCCGCATCAAACAAATAACCCTTAACCAATGCCCGGACATTGCGCCGGGCTTTTTCATGTACCTCGGAGTGTTGTATTGCGCATGACGCGCGTGCGAGGCAACATTCTCCCGCACATTCTTCGCCGGTCGAGTTTTTCCGTATCCGCACATTGATTTCGGTCAGTTTTGTGATAACCCTGCTTCGATCATCTTTGACCTCATTTCATCTGCTTCCATCTGTTAATATTTATTTTGATGTTATAATTGCGTCAGTGAAAATGTACAAGATGACAGCTTCAGTTTTATGTTTCTGCAGATCTCTTTGCAGCATTCAGAGGATTTCTTTATGCTGCGGGATGTTCCTGTCCCCCGCGTGTTTGCTATGGATGGGGCGGTTTCGAATCTGCCGTTTCAATTTCCACACGGCCGGTCGATTCGAGCCGGAGCGGTTCAGGCTCTGTGTCAACAGTGAATTTCACGAGGAAAAAACAACGGTCGCCATAGGCCGTCCGGTCTTTTTTCACTTCGTAAGGAGTGACAGTGAAATATCCGGTTTTTTCCGGATCATACTGGCTGCTCCGGAAACGGCACGGGCGGCCTTCGACGATCCAGCCGACATCGCGTTCATCAAAATAGGCGTAGACCAGTTTTCTGTTATCGCTGTGGATGGAAGCCGCCTCCGTGTTGACGGGATTATATCCGTGGACCGTATCGGAATTTGTGATGCAGATTCCGTCGAAGGGCGCCGTAATGCGATAGTATTTACGCTGTTCTTCCAGGAGTTGAAGTTCCCGCTTCCGGTTTTCGAGTTTCAGGCGCGCTTCCTCCACCTCTTTCTCCGCGATGGTGATATACAGTTTGCCGAGACCGCGGTTCAATACATCCATATCATTGGAATAACTCTGAACCTCTGCTTCGGAGTCCTTGCAAGCCTGTGTTTTTTCCCGCAGGGCGAGCTCCGAGACGATTTTACTGCGGTAAAGACGGCTGTAAACACTCAATTCATGTTCCAGCCGCCGCAGACGCTCTTTCGCCGCCATCTGTTTCGATTGAAGATTCCGGTAATCCGAAGGAAGGGGATCAAGGAGTTTCAAATCCAGCGCCAGCGTTTTGAGTTCAAGAAGTTTTTCCTGCTCCGCTATGGTGTTTTTCAGGTTTTCTATCTGAGTGCGCAAATCCAGGTCGTCGTATTCCAGAATCACGTCACCTTTTTTGACGCGCGCCTGCGAAAGGCGGTTGACCTTGCTGACGAATCCGGCTACCTTGTTTTTCAATACGACCCGTTTGCCTCCCCGGACATACCCGATCCCGTAGATCATTTGGCGTTCCTGAGGCGGTTTCAGCACTTTCTCATCCGGCGTATTGCGGCGGCAGCCGACGACCGTCGTAAAAAGCGCCGGTACTGCAGACAGCAGCAAAAACAGTATTCTCTTTTTCATTGACCCAGCCCGTTGTTAATTCCCGATATCCGCATTATATTACAACTCCGGCAACGGTTATTCAATAGAGATTTTTGCCAGATCGTTTAGCAATCGTGCCAAACTGCGGAAATCTGGAAAGGAGTGGAGAACATGAAAAAAGGGGTGTTTTGTCTGAAAGACCTGCCGCGTGTTATGAACCGGACACCGCGGATATGGGAGATCGGCTGGATGCCGGATCATCTTTATCTGCACAGAAACCGTTGGATTGAGGCGCCGCATCTCTGTTTCACACTCCGGGCGGAGCTGGGAGCCGTCAAGACCCTGGTCAACGGCAGACTTCGGGAAAGACGCATCCGCGCCCCTTATGTCGGGCTCGTCCGGCACGGGCAGGTTTATCATACGGTTCAAGCGGTCCGGCATGATGAACTGTATTTTGTCTATGAGCCGGCGATGTACGGCGAACTGCTTTCCATGATGCCGTCCGCTCCTCATTTCGAGCTGACTTGCGGAGTGCAGAACGTTATTTCGGAAATTCTCTCGAATCTGGAACACCTGAATGTGCCGGGAACTGCCGACCGGCTTGACCTGCTGGCGGTCCGGCTTCTGCTTGAAACCCGCATCGCACAGTTTGAATGCGGCGGCTTCTCTTTCGCTCATCCGCGGATCGGCGAAGTCGCCTCCTATCTCTCCACTCACTTCATGTATGAAATCCGTTTGGAGGAGCTTATCCGGCAGTTCGGTTTCAGCAAACGGTCTTTTTACCGGTACTGGCAGCAGTATTCGGAACTTTCTCCCGTTCAGTTTTTGCAGGAAAAACGCTTGCAGTATGCGAGGTCTCTGCTGGAGAATACAGGCATGGCCGTCTGCGAAGTTGCACAGGTGAGCAGATTCCGCAGCACCGCTTATTTTACACAGTGTTTTTCCCGTCATTTCGGATGTTCTCCGAGCAAGTGCCGGAGTATGGTGAAACTGAATTTCAGAGGGACGCTCCCGACGCGGACCGGAGCGCCTGCCGCGGGGGGTTTGGAAATGCCATGAAAACAAAAGGCATGCCTGCGTTCTGTGTCTTACCGGAAAAGCGGAAAGCCGCAATCAGGAAAATTCCGGGTACCTGTGTCTGAAATGCCGCCGTGCCGGTAATTCCGGAGAGGAAAGTCTTTGGGATCATACTCTGCCGTTTCCGGTTGAAACGCTGATTTAGGCATGGAAACTTTTTCCGTCTGGCTTTTCCGTCAGAACGGGATAGGGAAAGGAGTAGGGCAGGGCGCGTGAGGCGGGATTCTTCAAAACTGTCATATCTATTCCAATGTGCAAACTCCATCATATAGTTTGTCAGCAGGTGATAGGCAAACAGAGTGCCGTCTCCCCATATTGTACGGGATATAATATCCGTTGTGATCATTATGATACATATTTGCAGACATTGTAATTTGTTTCAGGTTGGAAATACATAATGAAGCCTGTGCCCGTGCCCGTACAGAGTTCAGTGCCGGCAAGAGCATTCCAGCGAGAATGGCAATGATTGCTATAACTGTTAGAAGTTCAGTCAATGTAAAATATGTTAACCGAATTCTAGTATATCGGCATAAAGAATATTGCCGGTATGTATGGCAATCATGCCGAACATCAAAAACGGCATCAAGCCCGCCGAATGCAGTCCGCATCTGTTCTGAAAATTTCATTATGATTTTTCTCTTTTTTTTAGATACCCAATTGGCTTCTTTTGGTTTTTATTATCAACAGAATTTTTCATTTGTCAAGGGGGTGTTCTTAAAAAAGAATGAAAAAAGAGTGCAGGCGGAGCGGCATGGCTTCCGGAACCGGAAAAGCTGGAATCCGGGGAAGTATAAGTGCGAAAGAGGAAGCTCCGTTCCGGAAGCCGGCAGTCATGCCCGGCTGCCTTTTTTTATTATAATTTCAGCGGAAAAAAATCTTTTATCCTTGAAAAATAAAAAATATACGGTAATTTAGTTCAATAATCAAATTGTTAGATGTTCTAATAATCAGTACAGATACAGAAAATGTATCTGCGAAAAGTGTTTTATCCGCCTCCTGTCACGTTTTCGGGAAACCTGATCGGCCACGGATTTTTTTACATGGAGCAAGGTCAATGGCACACTCGAAAAGATGCAAACCGCAATGGCTGCTCGGTTTGGAATTCTCCGGATTTTATTTTCTTTATACTTTGATCGGCAGTCTGTCTTTGAAGGCGGGATACCGTTTGGGCAGAATCCTGTTCTCCATCCTGTTCCTGCTGGACGCCCGGCACAGAAAACGGACAATCCAGCATATCCTGCATTCAGGAATTGCCGGGAACCGGGCAGAGGCGGAAAAAATGGCGAGAAGTTCATATGAACAGTTCAGCCGTCTGCTGATTGAGGTTGTCAAGGCGCGGCAGTTGTATGTTCCGGAGCGGATTGCCGTCACGGGGGATCCCGAAGGATGCCGGTTCTTTCTTTCACGGGACGGAGAACCGGCGCCGCAGATGATTCTGATCACCGCGCACTATGGGAACTGGGAGATTGCCGGAAGTGCGATTGCCGAGAAAGCCGGACGCGCAATGACCTCGATGATGCGCGGATTTGACAACCCGTATATCGGCAGACTGATTCTTCAGAACCGTACCGGCGCGATGCATACGGCGGTCGATAAACGGCTGGGACTGCGTCCAATGCTGCGTGCCGTCGCGCAGAAGGAGAATCTGGCGATTCTGATCGACCAGCACGCGGGAGCGGGAGAGGGAGTCGAATGTTCTTTCTTCGGGCATCCGGCGAAAGTTCACAAGACGCCGGCGCTTCTGCATTTGAAAACGGGAATTCCGATTGTCCCGGAGGTGACGCGGCGCGTTCCCGGAGACGAGTTCAGGTTTGAAGTTGTCTGTGGCGCTCCCATTACTTATGTTCCGACCGGCGACAAGCAGCGGGACATTCAGGAACTGACACAGAAATGCATTTCCGCGCTGGAGTCCTTGATCCGGCGGGAGCCTGAACAATGGCTGTGGACTCCGAGGCACTGGATTGACATCAACCGCGGGCAGAGCACGGCTTTGCCGGACGGCGTTACGGTGAGAACTCCGCATCCTGCAATGCTCAAGGCAAGATAAACAGAAATTACTTTTGCATACGGAGATTGACTGTTTCCGCTTACGGCTGTATATTGATGAAAGAAAACAGGGGAAATGCCGGTATGGCTTTGACGAATGCGGAAATGATCGGGAAAAATATTCTCGAACTGCTTGATTCCGTCCGCGCGATCCGTTATAATTCCGGCGGGCGGGATATCACTTCTGTCACTCTGCCTCAATTGAAACTGCTCCGGGTGTCAGCGAAAAATCCGGACGGGGTCAGGCAGAAGGATCTTGCCGCGGAATTGAAGTTGACTCCGAGTACGGTTTCGATTACGATTGATCTGATGGTGAAGCAGGGACTTCTGAAACGTACTGCGGCGGCGGATGACCGGCGCGCCGTCACGATCCGCCTGACTTTGAAAGGGCGGCGCTGCCTTGAAAGCCATATCCGCTTCTGGAACTCCATGATGGAGAATCTGCTTCGCGATATTCCCGCCGCCGGACAGGATCAGTTTATCACCGTGTTTGAAAAAATCAATGCAAATCTGAGAAAACAGGCGGCAGACGATCTTTCCTGATTCCGCATCTTTACGCCGTAACGCTCCGGTGAAAAAGTATATCAATGGAATATCCCATGCATATTGGAATTGGAGGCGTGTGTGGGAGTTGAACCAATATATTTATACGTGTTAAATCTTTATGACATATAAGATGACATATAAAGTGGGATCGTTATCTTATGATAGCTCCAAAATTTTCTTGGCAGTTTTTTTATCATGAGAATAAAGATTGGTTGTTGCTTCGGAAACTTGTCCCACTATGCCTTGAATAGCATGG
>ENA-UOJE01001477-UOJE01001477.1-human-gut-metagenome-genome-assembly--contig:-C23-NODE-1477-length-20823-cov-14.310863_pt1 | contig 20823 bp, 13 predicted proteins | sample MGYA00242341_ERZ723888 | MGnify/ENA metagenome assembly ERZ723888 | reverse complement strand
GTCATTTTGAATACGAAAATAAATTAAAATTTTGATATATCAAAATTGAATTAAGAAATATAAGCGGGAAAATCTGTTTTTAGATAAGATTTTTAGGGACGGACAACGATTATAGTGTTGCGTTTTGCGTTGCCTGCCGGAATGAATATCTGAATTGGAACGAATAAAAAACACTCCGAAAAAAACTTTTCGGAGTGTTTTTATGAAATTAACCTATGGATAGCCCTTGCGCCGGGCGGGCGGTCGCGCGGCAACGCCGGATGATCAGTTTTTGAAAACCAATCCTTTGGCGTCGGCGTCGACGGTGATCGTGCTGTTGCGGTCTACCTGGCCGGCCAGGATCTCTTTCGAGAGTTCGTTGACCAGGTACCGTTGCAGCGTCCGTTTGACCGGACGTGCGCCGAACATCGGGTCGTACCCTTCTGCGGCGAGCCAGTCGATCGCTTTGTCGGTCACCTGCAGTGCGATGCTGTTCTGGGCCAGCATTTCGTTGATTTGGCGAATTTGCAGCACGACGATCTGGCGTACGTCGTCGCGGGTCAGCGGCGTGAACATCACGATCTCGTCGATACGGTTCAGGAACTCCGGCCGGATCGTCTGTTTCATCAGGTCGAAAACCTCTTTTTTAGTCTCTTCGAGCACGCTTTCGGGCGGCGTATCGTCGGTGTATTTCGACAGCCGGTCCATGATGATGTGCGAACCGATGTTCGACGTCATGATGATAATCGTGTTGCGGAAATCGACCGTGCGGCCTTTGTTGTCGGTCAGCCGGCCGTCGTCGAGCACTTGCAGCAGGATGTTGAACACGTCCGGATGCGCTTTCTCGATCTCGTCGAGCAGTACGACCGAGTAGGGCTTCCGCCGCACGGCTTCGGTCAGTTGACCGCCTTCGTCGTAACCGACGTATCCCGGAGGCGCTCCGATCAGCCGCGATACGCTGTGCCGCTCCTGATACTCGCTCATGTCGATACGCGTCATCATCGTGTCGTCGTTGAACAGGTATTCGGCCAGCGCTTTGGCCAACTCGGTCTTGCCGACGCCGGTCGTGCCCAGAAAGATGAACGATCCGATCGGCCGGCGCGGATCTTGCAACCCGGCCCGCGAACGCCGCACGGCGTCCGAAACGGCCGCGATCGCCTGATCCTGTCCGATTACCCGGTCGTGCAGCTCGCTCTCCATCTTCAGCAACTTCTCACGTTCGCTCTGCAGCATCCGGCTGACCGGAATGCCCGTCCAGCGGGCGACCACTTCGGCGATGTCCTCCGCATCGACCTCCTCTTTGATCATCGCCCCGGCCTCGGCGTTTTTGTTCACTTCGGCCTGCAGTTTCTGAATCTCGGTCTCCGTCTCGCGCATTTTGCCGTAACGGATCTCGGCCACGCGGCCGTAGTCGCCGTTGCGTTCGGCTTCGGCGGCCTGAACCTTCAGATCGTCGAGCATTTGTTTGTTCTTCTGTATCTTCTCTAAAATATCCCGTTCGCTCTGCCATTTGGCGCGCAGGGTCGTGCGTTTGGCGTTCAGTTCGTCGATCTCGCGCGTCAGCTCTTCGATCCGACCCTTGTCCTTCTCGCGGCGAATCGCTTCGCGCTCGATCTCCAATTGGCGTACCTTCCGGTCGAGTTCGTCGATCTCTTCGGGCACGGAGTTCATTTCGAGCCGCAGCTTGGCCGCCGCTTCGTCGATCAGGTCGATCGCCTTGTCGGGCAGGAAGCGCGACGTGATGTACCGGTGCGACAGTTCGACCGACGCGATGATCGCCTCGTCTTTGATCCGCACCTTATGGTGGTTTTCGTAACGCTCTTTCAGGCCCCGCAAAATCGAAATGGCGTCCACGGTCGTCGGTTCGTCGACCATTACCTTCTGGAAACGCCGTTCGAGCGCTTTGTCCTGTTCGAAATATTTCTGGAACTCGTCCAGCGTCGTGGCGCCGATCGCGCGCAACTCGCCCCGCGCCAGCGCCGGTTTCAGGATGTTGGCCGCATCCATCGCGCCGTCGCCTTTGCCGGCTCCGACCAGCGTATGGATTTCGTCGATGAACAGCAGGATCTCGCCTTCGGCCGAAATTACTTCTTTGACCACGGCTTTCAGCCGCTCTTCGAACTCGCCCTTGTACTTCGCTCCGGCGATCAGCGCGCCCATATCCAGCGAATAAACCTGTTTGCTTCGCAGATTCTCCGGGACGTCGCCGTCGACGATCCGGTGCGCGATTCCTTCGGCGATGGCCGTTTTGCCGACGCCCGGTTCGCCGACCAGGATCGGGTTGTTTTTGGTTCGCCGCGACAGGATTTGCAGTACCCGCCGGATCTCCTCGTCCCGGCCGATCACCGGGTCGAGTTTGCCTTTGCGGGCCTGTTCGTTCAGGTTGATCGCGTATTTGCCGAGCGCGTCGTACTCCTGCTCGCTGGTCTGGCTGTCGACGGTCGAACCTTTGCGCAGCTCTTTGATCGCCGCGATCAGTTCTTTTTCGGTCGCGCCGGCGTCTTTCAGCAGCCGTCCGGCCTCCCCTTTTTCGGCGATGATACCGAGCAGCAGGTGTTCGACCGAGGCGTATTTGTCGCCGAACGTTTTCGTGAAATCCGAGGCTTTCTGAATGACCGCGGAACTTTCGCGCGAAAAATAGGGGTCGCCGCCTTCGACTTTCGGCAGCCGGTCGATTTGTTGTTTCAGTACGCTTCGCAGCGCCCCGACGTTTACGCCGAGTTTTTGTAGCAGAAATACGCCCAGGCTGTCGTCCTCGGCGACAATGGCGCTCAGAATGTGCATCGGTTCGACGGCTTGGTTGCCGTTGCCCGACGCGAGGTTCATGGCGCTTTGCAGGACTTCCTGCGCTTTGATTGTCAAACTGTTGATGTTCATATCTTATTCTCCTTTTATTTTCGTGTTTTATCCGTTTTTTCAGGAAAGCAGCAAAATGGCTGCCAGAGAACGGTTTGTGAAAAAATGACGCAGAATACCGGACAAAAATGACAGAACGAACTGTCCGGAAGACATATCCGTGGCATAAATCCTGCCTAAATGACAGGACGGTCCTTCCTGTTTTCCGGAATGCTACGGATTTGTTTTCTAAACTATTTTCGATCGTTTGTCCAAAATATAATAGTTATATTTACGTTATTGAATTATCACGCTGATAAATAATGAATTACTCGCGTCGAACGGGAAAGGAGAAAAACGATAAACGGGTCCGGATTGTCCGGGTTCTAATAACCTAAAAACTTCAGATTATGGCAAATGCGTTTTTTCATTCGGAGCATGCCGGACGCGTCGTCGTCCGTTGGTTCGCCGTTGCGGCGTTTTCGGCTTTTTCGGCTGGCTGCGGCCGGCCGGCTGCCGTTTCCGACGGCGTGGCCGAGCGGGTGGTGATCGGTGCGGATACCGTGGTCGTCTGCGACCTGAACAAGATCCGCGATACGATCGACCTCCCGCTGAGCGAACTGACCGCCGAAAAACTGAGGATCGTAAAACTGGAAACCCGTCCCGAGGCATTTTTCAAGCCGTCCAAAACGTTCGTTTCCGAAAATTACATCGGGGTCGTAGGCTACGAACCGGCCTCTTTCAAACTGTTCGACGGGAATGGGAAATTCCTGAACGATATCGGGACGCAGGGGCGCGGTCCCAACGAATACCGCAACATTTACTGGGCTCAGATCGACGAGGGCTCCGGCCGCGTGTTTATCCTGCCGTGGCAAAGCGACCGGATTTTGGTCTTCGGGCTCGACGGGTCGTCGCTGCCGTCGATACCGTTGCCTTGCAGGTCTCCGAAAGGGATTTTCCGGGCGAACCCCGACTCGACGGTTTCGGTAAGCGTCCTGCCGTTCGAAAACGCGGGAATCGAAAGTTTCGTCTGGAACCAAGATATGCAGGGAAACGTGGTCGCCCGGATCGATGCGGCCCCCTTCCGGATCAAGGCGGATTTCGGGAATGAAATGGCGTCCGGAAGCGCAACCCGTTTCGAACCCGTTCTGATGTATTCCGACGGTCACCGGCCCGATTCGTTGCGTTATTACGATCCGCAGGCCAACCGCCTGGTGTCCGTATTTGCCGTTCGGCATCTTGCCGAACGGAAGCCGATCTATCCGAAGTACGCCGAGACGGGCGATTATTTCTGGGCGTCGTTTAGCCAGACCATGGAACAAACCGGGGCGCACTCTTTTACTTCGTCGGCTCCCGTATTCTTTCTGGTCGATAAAAACGACCTTACCGGAGCTTATTTCAAACTGAAACTGGATGAACTGGCCGATATCGCCGTCTGGCCCGGTCATTTGCAGGACGGCTATTTTCTTTGGAACGTTCCGGCCATTACGCTCAAAAAGTCTTTGCGAGGGATTCTCGACGCGGGATACGACGCCGATCCGCAGGCGGTCGAAAAGATCCGGCGACTGGATGCCGAACTCGACGACGAGGATAACAACGTAGTCATATACGCCCGTCTGAAATAGAAAAAGCGACCCGCCTTGTCGATTCCGGTCGAATTTCGTATCTTTGTTTCCGGAAAGGAAAATTATGGATAATTTCATCGTATCGGCCCGGAAATACCGTCCGGCGACCTTCGCATCGGTCGTCGGACAGTCGCATATTACCTCGACGCTGAAGAATGCGATCAGCCGTCGCCAGTTGGCGCATGCGTACCTGTTCTGCGGGCCGCGCGGCGTCGGCAAGACGACTTGCGCGCGGATCTTCGCCAAAGCGATCAACTGCCTGAATCCGGGGCCCGACGCCGAAGCCTGCAACGAGTGCGAATCGTGCCGTGCGTTCAACGAGGGCCGGTCGTTCAATATCCACGAACTGGACGCCGCGTCGAACAACTCGGTGGACGATATCCGCAACCTGACCGACCAGGTGCGTATTCCGCCGCAGATCGGTCGTTACAGCGTCTATATCATCGACGAGGTGCACATGCTGTCGGTGCAGGCGTTCAACGCGTTTCTGAAAACGCTCGAAGAGCCGCCCGCACATGCCGTGTTTATCTTGGCTACGACCGAAAAGCACAAGATCATTCCGACGATCCTGTCGCGCTGTCAGATTTACGATTTCAACCGGATTCGCGTCGAGGACGGCGTGGAGTACCTCAAATACATCGCTTCGCAGGAAGGAGTGACCTACGACGACGAGTCGCTGCACCTGATCGCCCGCAAGGCCGACGGCGGAATGCGCGACGCGCTGTCGATGTTCGACAAGGTGGTTTCGTTCTGCGGGCAGAATCTGACGGTCGCCCAGGTGGCCGCGACGCTCAACGTGCTCGATTACGATACCTATTTTACGATCGCCGAACAGATCCTGGCCGGAGACTATACGAACGCTTTGCTGCTTTTCGACGAGGTGTTGCGCAAGGGTTTTTCCGGACAGACTTTCGTGGCGGGGCTGAACAGCCATTTCCGCGACCTGCTGATGTGCAAGAATCCGCAGACGTTGCCGCTGCTTGAGGTGACGGGCAGCGTGGCCGAACGTTACCGGACGCAGGCCGCACAATGTCCGGTGCCGCTGCTGTTCGAGGGGATCAACCTGCTGACGGCGGTCGACGCGTCGCTGCGGACGGCTACCAACCAACGATTGCATGTCGAACTGGGTCTGATGAAACTTTGCGGACTCGGTCAAAAAAAAAATGACGAAGCCCTGACGCCGTCGCTGCCCGATCTGGGCGGTTCCCGGAACGTTCCGGACGGTTCCGCGCGACAGCCTGCGCCGGCCGCAGCGACCGTAGTCCCGCCGCGGGACGGACAACCGTCGTCGGCACTTGCCGGGACTGCTGCGGAAAAACCGGATCCCGGCCGCGAAACCCGTAAGCCGGTTTCCCCTGTTCCTGTTGCTTCGCCGCCTGCGTCGGCCGTTTCGCAGTCCCGCCCCGCCGGAAAAGCCGAACCGGGGCCGTCCCGTCCCGCGCCGACGACGGGGGGCGTTTCGCTGTCCGGCCGTTCGATCCTGTCGTTGCTGAATACGAGCCGCCCCGCCGCGCCCGTTTCGGGGGATGCCGATCCGGCGGAAAATCCGGAGAACCTGCCCGATGCGGATGAAGCGGTCGAAGAGGATGTCGAATCCCGTTTGCAACAGGGATGCGAATTGCTGACCCGCGAATTGTTTGCGGAGCGGCCCCGGCTGGGGATCGCGTTCCAGGATGTCAGCATACGCGAGAACCGGATTCTTCTGAAAGTGCCGAACGAATCGCTGTACGACGAGGTGACCAATCACCTGACCGATATCCGCAAACGGCTTTGCGACTTGGGCGATGTCCGCTCGGCGATTGAATTTCAGGTCGAGATCAGCGAAAACAAGACCGGCCTGAAACCGATCAAAGTCGAAGACCGGCTGCGTTACCTGACCGAAAAAAATCCGCTGGTCGCCAAACTCCGTCGCGACCTCGACCTCGATATCGAATAGCGGCTTTCCCGAAATTGTTGTGTTTCGCGGAATTTGACTACCTTTGCACGGATCGCGGCGGCCGGCCGCGAACGATCCACTAAAAATCTGCTAAAAGCACATAAAACCGATGAATTTTGTAGAGGAACTCAAATGGAGGGGCATGGTGCACGATATCATGCCGGGAACCGAGGAGCAATTGAACAAGGAGATGACGACGGCTTACGTCGGAATCGACCCGACGGCGGACTCGCTGCATATCGGGCACCTTGTCAGCATTATGATCCTTAAACACTTCCAGCGGTGCGGGCATAAGCCCATTTTCCTGGTGGGCGGGGCTACCGGCATGATCGGCGACCCGTCGGGCAAGTCGCTTGAGCGCAACCTGCTCGACGAGGAGACCTTGCGTCGCAACCAGGAGGGGATCAGAAGGCAGCTCAGTCACCTGATCGACTTCGAGTCCGACGCTCCGAATGCGGCCGAACTGGTCAACAACTACGACTGGATGAAGAATTTCACGTTCCTGGAATTTATTCGCGACATCGGCAAATGCATTACGGTCAACTACATGATGGCCAAAGACTCTGTCAAGAAGCGCTTCAGCGGCGAGGGCGACGGCATGTCGTTCACCGAATTTACGTACCAACTGGTGCAAGGAACCGATTTTTTGCATCTTTATCAGCATAAGAACTGCAAATTGCAAATGGGCGGTTCCGACCAATGGGGAAATATTACCACCGGAACCGAGTTGATCCGCCGCAAAACAGGCGGCGAAGCGTTCGGGCTGACCTGCCCGCTGATCAAGAAGGCGGATGGAACGAAATTCGGCAAAACCGAGGCCGGGAACGTATGGCTCGATGCGCGTTATACGTCGCCGTACCAGTTCTACCAATTCTGGCTGAACGTCAGCGACGAAGATGCCGAACGTTATATTAAGATATTCACGATGCTCGATCGGCAAACGATCGATGCGCTGATCGCCGCGCACCGGGAGGCACCCCATTTGCGCGAGTTGCAGAAGACGCTGGCCCGCGAGATTACCTGCATGATTCATTCCGAGGAGGAGTACCGCAAGGCGGTCGAGGCTTCGGGTATCCTATTCGGAAATGCAACGGCCGATGCGTTGCGCCGGATCGACGAGCGGACGTTCCTACAGGTTTTCGACGGAGTTCCGCAGTTCGAAGTGCCGGCTTCGACGCTTGCCGGCGGAGTGAATTTCATCGCTCTGTGCACCGAACATGCGTCGGTTTTCCCGTCGAAAGGCGAAGCCCGCAAGCTGATCCAGGGAGGCGGCATATCGCTCAACAAAGAGAAGGTTACCGCGGTCGATGCGATCGTTTCGGCCTCCGACCTGATCTCCGGTAAATACCTGCTCGTGCAAAAGGGAAAGAAGAACTATTTCTTGATCGTTGTCAAATAACCGTAAACGCCCGATAAGATGACATTGATAAAACCTTCCGGATACCGCAACCTGCTCGAAAACGTCGAGAACACCGAAAAAGCGATCAAGCATGTAAAGGATATGTTTCAGGAGAACCTGTCCGCACAGCTCGCCCTGCTGCGGGTGACGGCCCCGATGGTCGTACTGACCGGAACGGGGATCAACGACGACCTGAACAGCGTGGAACGTCCCGTTTCGTTTCCGATCCGCGATATGAACGAGCAACGCGCCGAAGTGGTGCATTCGCTGGCCAAATGGAAAAGACTGAAGTTAGGCGAAATGAAAGTAGCTCCCGGCCGCGGGATTTATACCGATATGAACGCGCTGCGTCCGGACGAAGAGCTGGACAATATCCATTCGCTGTACGTCGACCAGTGGGATTGGGAGAAGGTGATCACGCGCGAACAGCGCAACATCGCTTTCCTGAAACAAACGGTGCGCCGTATCTACGAGGCGATCAAAGTGACCGAAAACAAATTGTACGTCGAGTTTCCGCAGTTGGTTCCGTCGCTGCCCGAGGAGATCCATTTCATCCATGCGCAGCAGTTGCTCGACCTGTATCCCGGCAAAAAACCGAAAGAGCGCGAGAACGAGATCGTACGGCAATACGGCGCCGTATTCGTGATCGGGATCGGCGCGGCCCTTTCGGACGGCGAGCCGCATGACGGCCGCGCCGCGGATTACGACGACTGGAGTACGCCGAACGAAGAGGGTTACAACGGGCTGAACGGCGACCTGCTGCTGTGGAATCCGGTGCTCGGAAACGCTTTCGAGGTGTCGAGCATGGGGATTCGCGTGGACGAGACGTCGCTGGCGCGGCAGCTCGAAATACGCGGGCAACAGGCCAAACGCGATCTCTATTTTCATAAAAAGCTGCTGGCCGGGGAGTTGCCCTGCACGATCGGCGGCGGGATCGGGCAGTCGCGGTTGTGCATGTACCTGCTGCGCAAAGCCCACATCGGCGAGATACAGAGCAGTATCTGGCCGGAATCGATGCGCCGCGAATGTTCCGAAGCGGGTATCGAGTTGGTTTGATTCTTAGGAATAATTGTTTATAAATGCCGCCGTGCGGGTTCCGGAAGGGATCCGCGCGGTTTTTTTGCGTCTGCCGTTTACCGGGTGGTTTTTAAAGCGCGGCGATCCGGGATTCTTTCGGATAGAGGTTGTTGCACCGTCCGCCGATCCGTTTGATCCATCCGAGCGGCAGGCCGTTGTAGCAGACCATGTTGATGCCTTCCTGCAACAGGGATGGGTCGATTTCGTTTTTACGCAGGTAATCGAGAGTCTGCGGCAGGTCGAACTCGGCCTGCGGAACCGTTTCGCGCGATACGTCGTGGAACAGGGCCAACGCATGTTCGGGTTTGAATTTCGCGCCGAAGAGCTGTCCGGCGGGAATGCCCGAATGGATGACCGTCAGACTCTCGGAAATCTGCCGGACGGCTCCGAACGCTTCCCGGTAGTAGGCGTAGGCGGTGCCGTTGACCTTCGCGAAGCGCATGTATTCGGGTTGGGCCACCCATTGCGACAGGATGTCGGTTTCGGGGCGATTGAGCGCCGAAAAGATCGCTTTGCGCGGCTTCGGCGTACGTTCCCGCCGCCGTCCGTCGCTTTTGCGGATTACGGCTGCGAAAAAGCCTTCTCCCTTCACCCGGTGCGGATAAAACCGGAACGTATTGATCCCGTCCATTTCTCCTTTTACGACGCCCCATGAAGGGTCGACGGCGATTTCGACCGGTTCGCAGTCGTATTCGCCGCACAGCCAGGCGATGTTTTCTTCGTTTTCTGCGGCGTTGAACGTACAGGTGCTGTATATCAAGATTCCGCCGGGACGCAGCGAACCCCAGATGTCGCTGAGGATGCGTCGCTGGCGTGCCGCGCAGAGTTTGACGCCCTGTTCGCTCCACTCGGTGCGCGCCGCCGGATCTTTGCGGAACATGCCTTCGCCCGAGCACGGAGCGTCCACGGCGATCAGGTCGAAATAGTGTTCGAACGGAGCGAAATGCGCCGGGTCGTTGTTGGTCACCACGATGTTTCCGATCCCCCATTTGACCGCATTTGCGGCCAATACCGAAGCCCGTTGGCGGATCACCTCGTTGGCGACGACCAGGCCTTCGGCTCCGGCCAGGGTCGAAAGAAGCGTCGTCTTGCCGCCGGGAGCCGCGCACAGGTCGAGTATCCTGGGAGCGGCGTCCGGCTCGAAAATCTGCCTGAAAATCGCTTCGAGGAACATCGAACTGGCTTCCTGGACGTAATAGGCGCCGCCGTGGAACGCCGGGTCGAGCGTGAATTGCGGGCGTTCGTCGAGGTAGTAGCCGTAACGGCACCACGGAACCTGCCTGCCTTCGGGTTGCGACCCGATTTTGTAGGGGTTGAAACGGATGCTGACCGGCGATTCGCCGTTGTCCAGCGCGGCGAACAATCGTTCCGCTTCGGAAGTCCCGAGCGACTCCGTCGTCCGGCTGCGAAAAAGTTCGGGCAGCGGCAGGGTCATTCCTTTTCGGTATTTTTGAACGATCCGATCCGTAACACGAGGTCGTCCAGCGACGACGGATCGGCGATAAAGTCGGTGTGGTCCACGTCGATCGTCAGAATTTCTCCGTCGTAGTTGCGGCCGATCCACTCTTCGTATTTCCGGTTCAGCCGTTCGAGGTACTCTTCCTGTATGCTCATCTCGTAGGCGCGGCCGCGTTTGCGGATCTGGTGGATCAGCGTCGGTACGCTCGCTTTCAGGTAGATCAGCAGATCGGGCCGGGCGATCAGTCCCGTTGCGAGGTCAAAGATTTTCAGGTAAGTATTGTAATCCCGCGTGGTCATCAGCCCGCTTTCGTGCAGGTTGGCGGCGAAAATATACGCGTCTTCGTAGATCGTACGGTCCTGGATCAGGTCGCTGCCGGTAGCCAAGATCTCTTTGGCTTGCCGGATGCGCTGTCCCAGGAAGTAGATCTGCAGGTTGAACGACCAGCGGTTCATGTCGTCGTAGAAATCGCCGATATACGGGTTGTCGCTCTCCTCGAAATAGGCTTTGGCGCCCGTTCTTTCGGAGAGGATCTTGGTCAGCGAGGTCTTTCCGCACCCGATATTTCCGGCAATGGCGATATACATTTCAAATTTTTCGAGGTGCCCGGATCTTTTTCCGGGAAACACATTTTTGCAAATTTATTATTTTTATCCGGTTTATCCGGCTTTCTCGGTTTTTTTCGCGTTTTCGCAGATCGTCCGGTAAAGCTTTTGAAAATTTTCGGCCATCCGTTCCCAGGTGAATCGGACTTTGTAGTTGCGGATGTTCTCCCTGAATTTTTCGGACAGGTTTTCGGAGTAGTAACGGTCGATCGCCCGGGCGATGGCCTGCGGTTTCGGGTCGACCACGAAACCGACCTCTCCGTCCGGGACGATCTCGCGCAGTCCGCCCACGCCGGTCACGACCATCGGGACGTCGAAAAAGTAAGCCACCTGCGTTACGCCGCTTTGCGTGGCGCTACGGTACGGTTGTACGACCAGGTCGCTGACCGAGAAGAAACGGGCCACCTCTTCGTCGGCCACGAAGTAGTCGAACAGAATCATCTCGTCCCCGATCCCGAGCCGTTCGATCTGGTTCATGTAAGTTTCCTTGCCGCTGTAATATTCGCCGGCGATGATCAGCCGGTGTCCGGCTGTTTTGCCCTGTTCGCTGAGCAGGGCCCATGCGTCGAGCAACAGGTCGAGTCCTTTGTAGTCTCGTATGAAACCGAAAAACATCGTATAGCGCAGTCCGGGGTCGAGCCGCAGCAGGCGGCAGGCCTCTTCCCGTTCGATTTTTTCGCCGTAGTTCGTGTACATCGGATGCGGCGAGAAGACGGCCGGTTTGTCCGGTCGGAACGACTGCAGGTCGCTGTGCACTTGTTCGGACATGTAGACGAACCCGTCGATCGATCCGAGGAAGTAACGGGTCAGCAGCGTGTCCATCGGCCGTTTTTCGTGCGGAACGACGTTGTCGAGCAGCGCGATGGTTTTGATCCCTTTTCGCCGCGCGATCCGGCATACGGTGCCCAGGGCCGGGGCCATTTGCGGAATCCAATAGCGAACGATCACCGCGTCGGGCCGTTCGCGCCGTACTTTCAGACCGGTGCGGATCCAACTCAACGGATTGACCGAATTCAGCATCCGCGTAATGTCGAGTCCTTCCGGCGCTGGGCCGTCCGCATACTGGCTCTTACCTGGGAATAAAAAAGAAGGATATTGCACCGTGAATGTGAAAATCCGGCAGCGAATGCCGCAACGGATGAACGTGCGGGCCAGCGTCTGGTTGATTCCGGCCAGCCCTCCGCGGTACGGATAGGCCGTCCCGACGATAACGGCGGATTTCATTTCGTTCATAGCAGGCGGATTAATTGGTCGATATAAGTGCGGTCGTTGTAGAGTCTGGGGACTTTGTTTTGGCCGCCGACTTTGCCTCGCTCTTTCATCCAGCGGTAGAAAGTGCCTTCCGGCGCGACGGTCAGCGTGGGGCGCAGCAGCGTGGTATCTTTGAAACGTTTGGCTTCGTAGTCGGAGTTGACCTGCTGCAACGCGCGGTCCAGTTCGTCGGCAAAGCGTTCCGTGTCGGCGGGCGGCACGCTGAACTCGACGATCCACTGGTGCGATCCTTTGGATTGGCCGGTCATATAGACCGGGCCGGCCGTATATTCGGCGACCCGGGCGCCGGTGGCTTCGCACGCGGCCTGCAACGCCGTTTCGGCATTATCGACGATCACCTCTTCGCCGAAGGCGTTGATGAAGTGGCGGGTGCGCCCGGTAATTTTGATTTTGTAAGGGGCGAGCGAAGTAAACTCGACCGTGTCGCCGATCATGTACCGCCACAAACCGTTGCAGGTAGAGATGATCAGGGCGTAGTTCACGCCGCGTTCGACCCCTTCCAGCGGGACTGCGCGCGACGGATCGTTCAGGTGCTGCATCGGTAGGAATTCGTAATAGACCCCGTAGTCGAGCATCAATAGCATGTCGTCGGTCGCCGGATCGTCCTGGATGGCGAAAAAGCCTTCCGAGGCGTTGTAGGTTTCGATGTATTTCATCCGGTCGGACGGGATGATCCGGCGGTACTGCTCGCGGTAGGGTTTGAAGTTCATGCCGCCGTGGGCGAACAGTTCCAGGTTCGGCCATACCTCCAGGATGTTGTTCTTGCCGGTATATTCGAGTATTTTTTTCAGCATCACGAGATTCCACGACGGGACGCCGGCGAACGAGGTGACGTTCTGCGAGACGGTTTCCCGGCAGATCGCTTCGACTTTCCGTTCGAAATCGGCGATCAGCGCCGTCTCGGGTTTCGGAACCCGCATCCGGAGGCCGAATCGCGGGGTATTCTCGATCAGGATGGCCGACAGGTCGCCTTCCTGGGCCGTCCCTCCGGTATTTTCGAGCCGGTGGCTGCCGCCGAGCGTCAGCGTTTTGCCCGAAAATACGCGGCTTTCCGGATAGCGGTCGGCGACCATGCAGACGATGTCCATCGGACCCCGCAAATGGCAATTCCGCAGACCTTCGCGGCTGACCGGGATGAATTTGCTTTTCGATGCGGTCGTTCCGGACGATTTGGCGAACCAGCGGATGTCCGTGGGCCACGTGACGTTGTTCTCGCCGCGGCGGATACGGTCGATGTAGCTGCCGAACGCCGCGTAGTCCGTCACGGGAATCCGTTCGCCGAATTGACGTCCGTCGCGGATCTCGTCGAAACGGTATTCCTTTCCGAAAGCGGTTGCGGATGCCTGTCGCAGCAGTTTTTGCAGTTGTAGTTGCTGTACTTCCGCAGGGTGCGACCGGAAGCGGTCGATTTCCCGTAGGCGGCGTAGGAAAAACAGGCGTACGAGCTGTGTGAGCAGAGGCATAATTGGTAAAGTCGTTGTTTTACAGGATCGTATTCCGTTCGACGGGAATACGGGGGTACAAAATAATCAAAAAATCGGATCGTCAGTTAAAGAACTTGCCGATCCGCGAGATGGCCGACGGCAGCGAAAAGACCACCACGCGGTCGTAGGCGTTGATCTCCATATTGCCAACGGCGATGAACGTTTTGTCGCCGCGGACGATCCCGCCGATGATCGCGTCGTGCGGGAAATCGAGGTCTTTGATTTTTCCCTTGGTGGCCGGCGAATTCGGTTTGACGATGAATTCCAGCACTTCGGCGTCGCATCCGGTCAGGCACTTGATCGCCTGCACGTCGGTGCTCATCGTGAACCGGAAGATGTTGCTGGCCATGATCAGTTTTTTGTTGATGATCGTGTCGATACCCATATTCTCGGCCAGGTTGATGTAGTTGAGGTTTTCCACTTCGGCGATCACTTTTTTTACGCCGAGGCGTTTGGCCAGCATTGCCGCCAGGATATTGGTTTCGGCGCGCCCGGTGACGGCCAGGAAAGCGTCCATGTTGCTGAGGCCCTCTTCGATCATGGCGTCGGTATTGCGTCCGTCCTCGTTGATGATTAGCGTCCTTTCGAGCTGTTCGGCCAGTTTGTAGGCTTTTTCGGGCGTGTAGTCGACCAGTTTGATGTTCACTTCGTCCTGCAGTTCGGAGGCTACTTGCACCCCGATTTTGCTGCCGCCGAGGATCATCATGTTCTTGATGTCGATGTCGGTCTTGCCCGAGAAAGCGACGACCTCTTTTTCCGCGCTCTGGTTCGCGATCACATAGATGTTGTCGCCCTCCTGGAACCGGTCGTTGCCGCGCGGGATGATCGTTTCGCCGTCGCGCGAAATGGCGACCGTGCGGTAAGGTAGGCTGTCGCGGTCGCCGGTGATCTCGATCAGCGACTTGTCGATCAGCGGCGACGCGGCGTCGATCTTGAAGACTACCAGCGAGAGTTTGCCGCCCGAGAAGTCGACGTATTCGGTCGTGCTGGTATGCCCCAGCAGGTTGATGACCTCCTGCGCCGCGGCTTTCTCCGGATAGAAAAGGTAGTCGATGCCCATGTTGATGAACATCTCCTTGTTGTTCGGTTCGAGGTATTCGTTGTTGTCGATCCGCGCGATCGTTTTACGGGCGCCGAGCTGTTTGGCCAGCATCGCCGACACGACGTTCGAAGTCTCTTCGGGCAGTACGGCGATATACAGGTCGGCTTTGCGGACGGCCGCTTTTTTCAGGGTCGCAAAAGTCGTGCAATCCCCTTCGACGACGATGACGTCTACCATTCCGGCGATCGACTCGAGCCGTTTCGGGTCGTTGTCGACGACCGTTATTTCGTGGTATTCGCTGCCCAGCATTTTGGCCAGGTGGCTGCCCACTTCGCCGACTCCGGCGATTACGATTTTCATATTCCGTTCGTTTTATTTTTCGTCTTCGAAAGTAAGTACCCGTTCCAGCAGTTCCTCCGGCAGTTCGAACTGCGGGTCGAACCGGTCGCCGGCCGCGTAATTCAGCAGGCTGCTTTTCAACTGCCGGGCCGCCGGCCGGTTCGCCGCGTCGGTATCCAGATCCATCGCGCAGACGAGCAGTTTGCCCGGCCCTACGCGTGTTTCAAAAATCGAACCCAGTTTGTAGTTGCGTTCGTAGTTGTCGATCACCTGTACGATCGGGCGGTAATCGTCCGGCGTGCCGTTCAGCACGATCGCCTTCGACCGATTGCGCACGTCGCCCCATGTTTTTTCGCGTTCGTCGCAATAGGACGGCGGAGCTCCGGCCGTCCGGAACGATTCGGCGGCCGAGAACCGTCCGAGCAGGTCGGCCCACTGCCAGTCGCTGTGCGCCTCGGTCGGGAATCCGTCGAACGCCGGATGCGCCGGATCGCAAAGGATGCCGAGCGTTCCTACCTGATTGAACAGCCGCATATTCCAGAATGCCGGCATGAAGGTTCCCTCCAGTGCATTCTGCCCCGGTTTTACTTCGAACAGGCGGATTTCATCCGGCCCGAGCATCACTCGGTCGATTTTGTAAAGTCCTTTGGTCGGGTCGGAAAACAGCAGTACGCGTTCGCCGCGCGCCAGCGCGTCGCGGGTCGTCCGATCGTATTCGTAGGCGATCCGTACTCCGGCCGGCGTTTCCGGCTGCCGGGCCGGATAGACCCATATGTTCCAACTGTTCGACGTGCCGCCGGCTTTCAGCGTCAGCGTCAGGCGTGCCGCCTTACCGACCGTTCGCAGCGGGGCGGAGATTTCTCCGAGTCCGGAGACTTTTCCCGTCTCGGCGACGGTCGCCGGCAACGAGCCGCCGGCTATCGTCCGGCCGCTCTCGTCGGCGAGCGTCCATTCCGGTTTGATAGGTAGGTTTTTCGGGCCGTAATTTGAGATTTCGGCAACGGCCTTGAACGTTTCGTCGCAGGTGTAAACCCGTTTCGGCATTTGCAGCAGAGCTACCGTCGGGCCGCAAAAACGGCGGAACTCTTTCGGTTCGATCAGTCCTTTGGAATCCCAGAACGCGTCGAGCCATCCGACGATGGCCGTGCCCTGCCCCGGGTAGTCGCGGGCTTCGAGAATCTGAAATCCTCCGTGCGGATAGGTGCGAAGGCTGGCTTCGATTTCGTCCTTGTAGAGCAGCACGCTGAACAGGCCGCTGGCCCGGGCGAAATCCTTGTTCTGGTCGAGCATTCCGCGTTCGGCCAGCGAACGGCGATATCCTTCGTAATTGTATGCGCGCAGCGTGCCGGTATATTTGTCGATCTCGTCGAAATCGGGGTACATGGCCCATTGGCCCACTTCGTGCGATAGCGTCGGAACGGGAGCGCCGGTCGTACGGTTCACGCCGTCGTTCTCGCCGCCCGCGATCCATCCCCCGGCAGACCAGCGGTCCCAGTCGGTACGCGGGCCTGCGATGCCGCGTTGTCCGGTTTCGAAGAAATCGCCGTCCTGTTCCGTGTCGCCGTTTTCACAGCGGTAGAGCCGCCGCGGATCGGCGGAACGTCCTTTCTGCACCAGTTCGCCGAGCGTTCCGGCCGATTCGTTACCCATTGCCATCAGCGCGAAGGACGGGTGATTGCCATAGGCTTCCAGAATGCGATCCAGTTCGTCGACGATGAACCGGTCGCGTTCGGGATGCTGTCCGAAATGCGGGGCGTCCATCGTCCACAGCGGGATTTCGACCTGGAAAAAGAAGCCCAATTCGTCGGCTGCAGCGAACGCCGCTTCCGGCGGACACCACGAGTGGAAACGCATGTAATTGAACCCGTATGATTTACAGATCGACAGCACCCGCATCCATGCCGCTTTGTCCATCGGCGGATAACCGGTCAGCGGGTAGACGCATTCGTCGACCGGGCCGCGCATCAGCGTCGGCCTGCCGTTGACCGTGAACTGTTTGTTTTTCGTGCCGAGTTTCCGCAATCCGTACGTAACGGTTTTGCGGTCGCCGTATTTCCCGGCTTTCAGCACGACGTCCAGTTCGTGCAACGCCGGCGAAAATTCGTCCCACGCCTTTGCGTTCGGCGCGAACGGCAGCTTTACCGAGATTCCGCCGGCCGGAATGGAGCAGGAGGAACCTTGCACGGTCGCGGATACCGGTTTCCCGGTATTGTTCCCTAATTTGACCTGCAAATGGTCTTCGAAAACTTGCACGTCGCGAATCCAAACCGGGTCGGTGGCCCGCAGTTCGATGCGGCCGACGATCCCGTTCCAGTTCCCCTGCGTGTCTTCGGTGATCGCGTGCGCCCAGGTTCCGATCGGGATTTTATACGTGTTGTCGATGCAGACGGTCAGCGTGTGCCGGCCGGGCGACAGTGCGCCCAGGTCGTACAGGTGCGGCGCCGACAGGCTGTTTTGCGTGCCGACAGACTTGCCGTCGATCCAGACGTTCGACTCCCAGTGGCAGCGTTCGAGCAACAGTTCGATTCGTTTGCCGGCCCACTTCTGCGGAACGTCGAAATCTCGCTGATACCACGCTTTCCCTTCGTATCGTACGACGCGGGTCAGCTTCCCGACGGTCGGCTCAACGGCTCTGACGCCGAAACCGTTCTGTTCGCACGAGCCGGGAAGCGTTACGGATTCGGCCAACCGCGTATTGAACCAGCAACCGTCGGTTCCCCGGTTTTCGGGATCGAGCGCGAAACGCCATGTTCCGGCGAGCGACTGTATGGCCTGCTGGGCGAAGCTCGTATGGACGGTCAATAAGCACAGCGCGGCCGTCAGCAGTATTCGGATCGGGTTGTTCATAGTTTCCGACGTTGAGTTTATCAAATGATTACGATATACAAAGATATAACTTTCCGGACAAAATCTCTTTTTTCTATCCGGCGGACGAAATATTGTTGGTTTTTAGCGGCGTTTGTACGAACTTTGTAAAGATTTGAATCGGAGTAATCAAAAAACAGAGTTATGTCGTCCGGATTGTTGATTTTCTTGATCGCCGCGGGTGCGGTCGCCTTTTTCGTAATCGGGTTGTCGCTGACGATTATTTTCAAGGGGCACTATATGGATTCCGAGATTGGCGAGAACCGACACATGAAAAAACGGGGGATCCGGTGCGCCGCGCAGCAGATGCGGGCCGAAGAGGAGAACCTGCGCGGGGAATGCGCGTCGGACGACGGGTGCGCCGGGACGGGCTGCGCTTCTTGCACGGCGGCGGACTGTAAGGGAGTTCCGGACAAAAAGCCCGGAAAATGATCGGCCGTCCGCGTCCCGTTTTCGAAAAAAACTGCTAAAAAACCGAATGCTATGAAGATTTCCGTGGTTATCAATACGTTCAATTCGGACCGCTTTCTGAACCAGTGCCTGCGCTCGGTCGAAAAGTTCGACGAAATCGTACTGTGCGATATGCACAGCACCGACGGCACGATCGCCATTGCCGAGAAATACGGCTGCCGGATCGTTTACCACGAGCGCACGGGCATCGTCGAGCCGGCTCGCAATTATGCGATTGCGCAGGCCGAAAACGAGTGGGTGCTCGTGCTCGATTCGGACGAAGTGGTTCCGGACGCGCTGCGGGAATACCTGTACCGGTTCGCCGAAACGGCCGAGCAGCGGGGCTACGCCGCGCTGAAAATGGCGCGTAAAAACTATTTTCTCGGGCGTTTCATGCACGGGGACTATCCCGATTACATCATCCGGCTGATCCGCAAGTCGAAGACTTACTGGCCGGAAACGATCCATGCCCGTCCGGTGATCGACGGCGGGATATTCGCCATTCCGAGCCGTCGGCGGGAATTGGCGGTCGAGCACTTGGCCAACGAAAGCGTCTCGTCGCGGATCGCCAAGATCGACCTCTACTCCGATAAGGAGCTGTTGCGCCGCGCCGACCAGCGTTTTTCGGTCTGGAAGGCTTTCTCGAAGTGTTCCTGGCGGTTCCTGCGGTTCTATGTCGTCAAGGGCGGTTTCCGCGACGGGAAGGCTGGTTTTACCTATGCCGTGCTGAACGCTTGTTACAAGTTCGCGACGATCGCCAAAATCTGGGAGCGTCAGTCTTCCGAGGATTAAGAGGGGCGCTTGCGGTGCGCCGGCCGTTTTTGGAATATTTGCGGCTTATTGTTACATTTGACTGAAATTCGTCCCGTATGCAGGGACAATCGTTATACGGAAAACTGTTTATGGCAACATTTGAAGTGAAGGGAGGAACGCCGCTCGAAGGCGAGATCCGTCCGCAGGGGGCCAAGAACGAGGCGTTGCAGGTATTGTGCGCCACGTTGCTGACGCCGGAGAAGGTCATTATCCATAACATTCCCGCCATCGTCGACGTGCTGCAACTGATCGAATTGTTCGAAAAGATGGGGGTGATCGTCCACCGGCTCGGCGAGGGCTCTTACTCGTTCGAGGCGAAGGAGATCGATTTCGATTACCTGCAGAGCGACGACTACCGCGACCGGGCGGCCCGGTTGCGCGGTTCGGTGATGATTATCGGGCCGCTGCTGGCGCGCTACGGAGTCGGTTACATCCCGAAGCCGGGCGGCGACAAAATCGGACGTCGGCGGCTGGACACGCATTTCATCGGTTTTCAGAAGCTCGGGGCCGAATTCGATTTCGATACCGGCACGAACTTTTTTTCCGTTTCGGGCAAAAACCTGAAGGGATGTTACATGCTGCTCGACGAGGCTTCGGTGACCGGTACCGCCAACATCGTCATGGCGGCCGTGCTGGCGAAGGGCCGGACGACGATCTACAATGCGGCCTGCGAGCCGTACGTGCAGCAATTGTGCCGGATGCTGAACCGCATGGGGGCGCTGATTTCGGGGATCGCGTCGAATCTGCTGGTGATCGACGGGGTCGAAAGTTTGCACGGGACCGCGCATACGCTGCTGCCCGATATGATCGAGGTGGGCAGCTTTATCGGCATGGCCGCGATGACCCGCAGCCGGATCACGATCAAAGACGTTTCGTTCGAAAACCTCGGGATCATTCCGGCGCAGTTCGCGCGGATGGGAATCGAGTTCGAGCAGCGCGGCGACGATATCTACATTCCCCGGCACGAGCATTACGAGATAGAGAGTTTTATCGACGGTTCGATCATGAACATCGCCGATGCGCCGTGGCCGGGCTTGACGCCCGACCTGCTGTCGGTCTTCCTGGTGGTGGCTACGCAGGCCAAGGGATCGGTGCTGATCCACCAGAAAATGTTCGAAAGCCGGCTGTTTTTCGTCGATAAGCTGATCGATATGGGCGCGCAGATTATCCTGTGCGACCCGCACCGTGCGACGGTCATCGGGCACGACCATAAAATCCGGCTGCGCGCCACGACGATGACTTCGCCCGATATCCGGGCCGGGGTCGCGCTGTTGATCGCCGCGATGTCGGCCGACGGACGTAGCATTATCCAGAACGTCGAGCAAATCGACCGGGGGTATCAGAATATCGACGGGCGGCTGAACGCTCTCGGCGCCTGCATCCGCCGGATCGGATAATACCGCGCGCCGCGCCGGGAGCGAGCGTCCCGTTGCGCTGCGGTTTCAGGGGGCGTTCTGCCGTCCCCGGCGCCTGATTTTCCTGTCCGGACGTTCGTTCCGGCGTCGGCGGACACTTTTTTCTGTTTTTCAAAATCTTTCGTTTGTTTCGTTTCCTGCCGGATAAAGGTATAAAAAAGGAATGGAATGCTATTGATTCCGTCTTTTTGGAACTATACTTTTGACGTAATAAAATAATAATATTCT
>ENA-UOJE01001476-UOJE01001476.1-human-gut-metagenome-genome-assembly--contig:-C23-NODE-1476-length-20835-cov-8.297498_pt1 | contig 20835 bp, 16 predicted proteins | sample MGYA00242341_ERZ723888 | MGnify/ENA metagenome assembly ERZ723888 | reverse complement strand
ATTATCAGCGTGGAAAACCGCAGGGCCCAACGGGTTTTGGTGACCCGACTGCCGTAAACATAAACAAACGTAATTCATCCTGTTAGGGCTTGAACCATGCCAAAAAGCAGAGGCGCCGCGGAATTTGCTTCCGCGGCGCCTCTGCTTTTTGGCATGGTTTTTATTGATGCGCGCTGCAATAAATGCGGATGGCTTCTCCCATAAAAGACGCCAATCCCCCGCCATACCGATCAATATTTTCCGTAAATCGGGGATCGGCGGTATACATTGCCCCCAATCCGGAAAGGATGTCATTGGTGCAGGCGTAATACCGGCGGGTGATATGCTCCTGCCAGCGGGACACCAGTTTTTGTACTTCCGGACTGCCGGGATCTTCCTGCCGATGGGCGGCGAAATCTTGAAAGATGGCGTCTGCCTCCTTTTGCACTTCTGCCCATTCTTCTTTGCCGTAAGCATCCGTTTTCACCCGGCTCTCCCGATAAGCCCGCGTACCGCCCCAACGTTCCTCCACCTCTTTAGCGTATTGAGCGCGGGCCTTGTCAATGGCCGTTTGATCAAATTCTGCAAAACTCATATCCTTTTCTCCCTTCATCATACTGTCCACCAAGCCGATGAGGCGGTCCAGCCGTTCCTTCTTCAGCTGCAGAAGGGCACGGTGCCCGTTCAGGGCTTCCATACGGTCGAAGGCGGGATCATCCAGAATCCGGCGGATATCCGATAGAGGAAAATCCAATTCCCGGTAAAACAGGATCTGCTGCAGACGGTCCAAGGCAGCGCCGTCATACAGCCGGTAGCCGGCAGCGGTAATCACTGTGGGCGTGAGAAGACCGATCTCGTCATAATAATGCAGTGTGCGCACACTGACGCCTGACAGCTTCGCCACTTGGTTGACTGTTTTCATCTCTGCCATCCCTTTCAATTGCCTGTTCCCTTCGACAAGTATACCATAAACTATAACGCGGTTGGAGAGTCAAGGGAAAAAATGAAAGAAATCGCGCTATCACCTTTCATACGCGTAGGGAATCCCTCTCTCATCTTCCGCCGCTTCCTCAGAAAAAGGCCAGGTAAAATCTTTCATTTTACCTGAACTCTCTTCGACAACTTTTTTAACAAAAATGGCATATAATAATACCCATTCGTCTTCAGCTGCCTGTCCGTCGGGTACCGATTGATCATTTGATTGATCTCCCCTGGCCGCTTATCTATTTTTTATAGGCGATATTTGAACAAATCACACAACTATAGGAAGATTCTTTTTTCGTTATTATAAGTAAATTAACAAATAAGACTTGAAATCTGCTTTACTGATTGGTAAAATAAGGATAATCGGACGGGTTTCAAAAGATACCGTCGGGAAAGGTGTGAGAATGGTGGAACTGCAAAGGCTGACCAACGGCTTTGCGGCCCTTGAAAAAGAGATCCTGGATTTCAGTCGCGGGACAAACTGCCGGGCCTGGGAATTATTGGGCTGTCATTACCTGGGAGACGGAACCTACGGCTTTCGGGTGTGGGCGCCGGAAGCCAGCGCCGTAAGCCTGGTGGGCGATTTCAATGGTTGGGAGCCTGGTCTCCATCCTTTGGAGGCGCTGGGGGGCGGCATCTGGGAATGTCAATCCTCCCAAGTTGAGGAGTATGATCCTTACAAATATGCCATCACCGGACTGGACGGCAAAATCGTCATGAAAGCTGATCCTTACGGCTTTCATTTTGAAACCCGTCCCTCCAACGCCTCCAAGGTGTACAACCTGGAGGGCTATGTCTGGGAAGATGGGGATTGGCTGCGCCGCAAGGAGGAAAACTCCATCTATGACTGTCCGGTCAACATCTATGAAGTTCACGCCGGCTCCTGGCGGCAGTATCCAGACGGCAGCCCCTTTTCCTACGATAAGCTGGCGGACGAGCTGATTCCCTATCTACTGGAGATGGGTTATTCCCATGTGGAACTGCTGCCAATGATGGAATATCCTTACGACGGGTCCTGGGGCTATCAGGTCACCGGCTATTACGCCCCCACCTCCCGCTACGGCGATCCCAAGGGCTTCATGTCCTTTGTGGACCGTTGCCATCAGGCGGGAATCGGAGTGATCATCGACTGGGTCCCCGCTCACTTCCCCAAGGATGCCTGCGGCCTTTACCGCTTTGACGGCACCCCCTGTTACGAATACGCCGATCCCCGCAAGGGCGAACATTATGAATGGGGAACCTGTGTATTTGATTATGGACGCAATGAGGTGCGTAGTTTTCTGATATCCAACGCCATGTTCTGGCTGGAGATGTACCACGTGGACGGTATCCGGGTGGATGCGGTGGCTTCCATGCTGTATCTGGACTATAACCGGCGAGATGGGGAATGGCTGCCCAATCAATACGGCGGCAAAGAGAATCTGGAAGCGGTGGATTTCCTACGCCGCCTCAATGAATCGGTCTTCGCCGCCCATCCCAAAACCATGATGATCGCGGAGGAATCCACCTCCTGGCCCTTGGTATCCCGTCCCACCTGCGACGGCGGCCTGGGCTTCAACTACAAGTGGAACATGGGCTGGATGAACGACATGCTTCACTATATGTCGCTGGATCCTTTGTTCCGCAAGTTCAACCATGACAACTTGACCTTCTCCTTCTTCTACGCCTTTTCGGAAAATTATGTGCTGCCTATCTCCCATGACGAGGTGGTTCACGGGAAGGGCTCTCTCATCAACAAAATGCCCGGCTCTTATGAGGAAAAGTTCGCCGGGGTACGGCTGTTCCTTGCCTATATGATGGCTCATCCGGGAAAAAAGCTGCTGTTCATGGGCGGGGAGTTCGGCCAGTTTAAGGAATGGGATTATGAAAGCGGCCTGGATTGGCTGCTCCTGGATTACGAATCCCATCGGATGCTGCAGCATTACACCAAAACCCTCAATCATTTCTACCTGGAAACTCCCGCTCTCTGGGAAAACGATTTTTCCTGGGACGGCTTTTCCTGGATCGCTCACGACGATTACAGCCAGAGCGTCATTGTATTCCGGCGCATCGACCAAAAGGGCAAGGAACTGCTGGTGGTCTGCAACTTTACACCGGTGCAGCGCACCGACTATCGCATCGGCGCGCCGGTGTTGGGCTCTTATACGGAAGTGTTCAACACCGATCAGTTGGAGTTCGGCGGCAGCGGCGTTCTCAACGGCACCCTGGACAGCGAGCCGGTTCCCATGCACGGCTTCCCCCAATCCCTCTCTCTGACACTGCCTCCCTTATCGGTCCTCTACTTCCGGCTGAAAAAAGCCAAGGCTCTGCCCAAAGCCAAAACGCCCCGAAAAACGGCGGGAACCCGCCGGGCATCCGCAAAAAAAGCGGCCGTCCCGGCCGTATCAGAAAGCACAGAAAGCTAGGAGGGATCTCTCTATGTTCCGCAAGCAGGAATGCGTGGCCATGCTGCTGGCAGGCGGCCAGGGAAGCCGTCTGTACGCCCTTACCAAAAACATCGCCAAACCCGCCGTGCCCTACGGCGGCAAATACCGCATCATCGATTTTCCTCTCTCCAACTGCGTCAACTCTGGCATCGAAACGGTGGGAGTGCTGACCCAGTATCAGCCTTTGGAGCTCAATGATTACATCGGCTCCGGCCAGCCCTGGGATCTGGACCGGATGGACGCTGGTGTCCATGTGCTGCCTCCCTATCAGCGCAACAAAGGCGCGGACTGGTACAAGGGCACGGCCAATGCCATCTACCAGAATATTCCCTTTATTGAGCGGTATAATCCGGAATATGTGCTGGTGCTATCTGGAGATCATATTTATAAAATGGATTATTCCAAGATGATTGCCTTTCATCAGAAGAAGAACGCCGCCTGCACCGTGGCGGTGATCGAGGTGGAGATGTCCGAAGCCAGCCGATTCGGCATCCTGAACACCCATGAGGACGGCACCATCTATGAGTTTGAGGAGAAGCCCAAGAAGCCAAAAAGCAATCTGGCCTCCATGGGCATCTATGTTTTCTCTTGGAACAAGCTGCGCCAATACCTCAACGCCGACGAGAAGGATCCCAAATCTCAGAACGATTTCGGCAAAAACGTGCTGCCCTCCATGCTGGCTGCCGGAGAAACCATGGTGGCCTATCGGTTTGAAGGATATTGGAAGGATGTAGGCACCATCGAGAGCCTGTGGGAGGCCAACATGGACCTGCTCAATCCCAAGGTTCCCCTGGATCTGTCCGATATGGAATGGCGAATCTACTCCCGCAATCCCGGACTGCCTCCCCACTATGTCGCCGCCGGCGCCGTGGTGGAAAACAGCATGATTTCCGAAGGGGGCAATATCTACGGCAATGTGGACTTTTCGGTGCTGTTCGCGGGTGTGACCATCGAGGAGGGGGCGGAAATCCGCGACTCCATCATCATGCCCGGGGCAATCATCAAAAAGGGCGCCAAGGTTCATTATGCCATTGTGGCAGAAAACGCGGTCATCGGGGAAAACGCCCTGGTGGGCGCCCGACCAGAGGAGCTGGAGGACACCAAGGATTGGGGCGTGGCGGTGATCGCAGCCGGCGTCCGGGTGGGCGACGGCTGCACCGTCCCGGCCAGGGCCATGGTGGATACCGATATTACCGCGGCGGAATAAGCCCCTCCTGCAATTCGGCTCCGGGATCTGCCGCAGCGGCGGAGCCACGCGGAAAGGAATGAGCGTACAATTATGAGAAACAATAATGTGCTTGGCCTGCTGTTTTCCAATATGCACGACGAGCAGCTGAGAGATCTCACCAGTGTGCGGGCGCTGGGTTCCGTACCCTTCGGCGGCCGCTACCGCCTGATCGATTTTACCCTGTCCAACATGGTGAACGCGGGGATTTCCAAGGTGGGTATCATCACCAAAAGCAACTATCAGTCGCTGATGGATCACATTGGTTCCGGCAAGGCCTGGGATCTGTCCCGAAAGAACGAGGGCCTGTATTTTCTGCCGCCCTTCGGCACCAGCGACGAGATGTACACCGGCCGGATCGCTTCCCTCAACGGCATTCAGCCCTTCCTGCGCAATTCCAAAGAGGAGTACGTGGTGCTCTCTGATTGTCATGTGGTGGGCAACATCGACTATGATCGGTTGGTGGAGACTCACCTTGCCTCCGGCGCGGATATCACCGTGGCCTACAAGCAGGGAGCGGTTCCCCCTTTGATGGACAATCTGCTGCTGTATATGGACGAAGACGGCAGGATTAACGATATGATCCTGGGCCCAGGCGGCGAGGAGAAGGGCGCCTATGGTTTGGGATTATACACCATGTCAAAAAGCGTGCTGATGCGGCTGATCAGCGCCGCCGTCAGCCGCAACCGGATGCATTTTGAGCGGGACGTGCTGCAGCGCAACGTGGATTCTCTGCGGATCTTCGGCTACGAAGTGCCGGAATACACCTCGGTGATCTGTGATTTGAACAGCTATTTCCGCGCCAATATGGATCTGCTGAATCCCGGGGTGCGGGCTGCTCTCTTCCCCAGCCGGCGGCCCATCTACACCAAAGTGCGGGACTGTGCACCGGCAGTTTACGGCCTGCACGCCCATGTGGAGGATTCCCTGGTGGCCGACGGCAGCAAAATCGAAGGCTCTATCACCCGCTCTATCATCTTTCGGGATGTGCAGATCGAGCGGGACGCAGTGCTGGAGGATTGTATTGTAATGCAGGGATCGGTGATCTGCCGGGCCACCCGGCTCAGCGCCGTGATCCTGGATAAGAACGTGGTGATCAAGGATGGCCGCACCCTGACCGGCTTTGACAGCTATCCGGTATTCGTCAGCAAGGGCTCGGTGGTGTAAAACCGGATGCCCGCCCATAAACCCGGCGTACTTCCCACATGGAAAACGCGGAAAGGACAGGGAATAAGAGATGAAAGTATTATACGCCACCAGTGAAGCGCTTCCCTTTGCCGCCTCCGGCGGTTTGGCGGACGTGGCAGGATCGCTGCCCAAGGCCCTGCGAACCCGACTGATCGGCTGCCGGGTGGTGCTGCCGCTGTATGAATCGGTACCCCAGCATCTGCGGGACAACATGACCTTCCTCACCAGCCTATCGGTGCCGGTGGCTTGGAGACGCCAATACTGCGGTGTGTTCGAGGCCAAACATAACGGGGTGATTTATTATCTGCTGGATAACCAGTATTATTTCAAGCGCCCCGGCCTCTACGGCCATTATGACGACGCGGAACGGTTCGCCTTCCTGGCGCGGGCGGTGCTGGAAATGCTGCCCTACATCGATTTCCATCCCGATATCATCCATGCCAACGACTGGCAGACTGCCTTGATTCCGGTGTACTATCATCTGTTCTATGACCAGCGGGAAGGCTACGAGAACATGAAAATGGTATACACCATCCACAATATCCAGTATCAGGGCAAATACGGCATGGAGATATTGGAGGATGTTTTCGGCATTCCCCAGTCTGCCAAGAGTATCGTGGAGCAGGACGGCTGTGTCAACCTGATGAAGGGGGCCATCGAAATGGCCGACCGGGTGACCACCGTCAGCCCCACCTATGCGGAAGAGCTGCTGGATCCCTGGTATGCCCATGGGCTGGATACCATTCTCCGGCTGCGCAGCTTCAAGCTGTCCGGCATCCTCAACGGTATTGATACCGACAGCTATAATCCGGAAACCGATCCGGATATTTATGCCCATTATTCGGCGGAGGATCCCTCCGGCAAGGCGGAAAACAAGCGGGCCCTCCAGGAGCGGCTGAATCTGCCTCAACGGTCGGATGTGCCGCTGATCGGTATGGTTACCCGGTTGGTCTCCCATAAGGGACTGGATCTGGTGAAATATGTGCTGGATGAACTTCTCCAAGCGGACGTTCAGATGGTTCTGCTGGGTTCAGGCGACTGGACGTATGAGAACTTCTTTCGGGAGGCACAGAGTCGCCATCCTGATAAATTCTGCTACTGCGCGGGATTTGTCCCTGAGCTGGCGCGGAAAATCTACGCAGGCGCGGATATTTTCCTCATGCCCTCCAAGAGCGAACCCTGCGGCTTGTCCCAGATGGTGGCCTGCCGTTACGGCACCGTTCCTGTAGTACGGGAAACCGGGGGCCTCAAGGACAGCATCACCGATTGCGGAGACGGTTACGGTATCGGCTTTACCTTCAAAACCTATAACGCTAACGATATGCTGGAATCCATCCGCCGGGCGCTGGGGGCTTATGCCAATAAAAACGACTGGCCCATCCTGGTGGACCGGGCGCTGAAGGCGGATTTCAGCTGGGGACGCTCGGCCAACGAATATATCCGGCTGTATCGGGCGCTGCTGAAGGAAGTCTGACATCCCGGTCAGAGCGGTGCTTCGCGCTTTTGGACTCCAAATATTTTGTCCTGACCTGAAAACCACCTGCGGGACCAAAGAATGGCCCGCAGGTGGTTTTTCCTTCTCCCCGTCCTGAAATATTCTGCGGGGCGCAGGGGAAGCCTATTGACAGAATCGTCTCTCTGAAAGGACTTGCGTATATGTGGGCATATGAAAGTGTATTCTATCAAATCTATCCTCTGGGCTTCTGCGGTGCACCGGAGGAAAACGACGGCGTGGAGGTTCCCCGAATCCGCAAGGTGATGGATTGGATTCCCCACATCCTCTCCCTTAACGCCAATGCCGTCTATTTCTGCCCGGTCTTTGAATCCGACCGTCACGGCTATGATACCCGGGATTTCACCCGGCTGGACTGCCGACTCGGAAACAACGAGGATTTCGCCGCCGTCTGCGCCGCTTTGCACCGGGCAGGGATTCGGGTGGTGCTGGATGGGGTTTTCAACCATGTTGGCCGGGGATTTTGGGCTTTTCAGGACGTACTGCGCCAGCGGGAAAATTCTCCCTATCGGGACTGGTTCTATCTCCGTTTTGACGGCAACAACCGCTATAATGACGGCCTCTGGTATGAAGGCTGGGAGGGCCATGAGGAGCTGGTGAAGCTCAGCCTGCACAATCCGGAGGTAACGGATCACCTACTGAACAGCGTTCAAAGCTGGGTGAAACAATTTGATATCGATGGTCTGCGGCTGGACGTGGCCTATTCCCTGGATCAGGACTTTGTGGAACGGCTGCGGGAATTCTGCGATGGATTGAAGCCGGACTTTTTTCTGGTGGGCGAAATGCTTCACGGAGATTACAACCGGCTGCTGGGTGACCGGCTGCTTCACAGCGTTACCAATTATGAATGCTATAAAGGCTTGTATTCCAGCTTCAATTCCCACAATCTGTTTGAGATTGCTCATTCCCTGCAGCGTCAATTCGGCCCGGAAAGCTGGACTCTCTACAAGGACAAGCATCTTTTCTGCTTCGCAGACAACCATGATGTGACCCGTATCGCCAGTCTTCTGCAGAATATGCGCCACCTCGACTTATTATACGCTCTGTTATTTTCCATGCCGGGTATTCCATGTGTTTATTACGGTAGCGAATGGGGAGCGATAGGTTGCAAAGGCGGCGCCTCCGATGCACCCCTGCGCCCCTGCTTTGAGCATCCGCTTTCCTCCTCGCTGACTCACTGGATCTCTCGGCTGGCCGCAGTCCATCGGGAGCAAACTGCCCTGTGCTACGGCGATTTCCGCACTCTGTGTTTAACAAATGAACAGTTTGTATTCCGCCGCCGATACGACAGCCAAACAGTGATCGTTGCCCTTAATGCAGCGGACTATCCCTATACCGCGCATTTTGATGCCGAGGCTGGCCGGGCGGTGGATCTGCTCACCGGTGAAAATCACGATTTCGGTGGAGGCAGCGTGCTGCCTCCTTTCAGCGCAGCTTACTGGCGAACAGAATAAATTCATCGAAAAATATTCGGCAGAGTTCGACATAGTTTGTTTATTGATACAAATATTATACTATTTGTAGTCGAAAAAGGAGGGATTTCCATGATGGCGATGGTTACAGGCGCCAGTTCCGGTATAGGCCGGGATATGGCCCGGGAGCTGAGCAGACGCGGATATGATCTGATTGTGGTCGCCCGGCGACAGGATCGTCTGGAGGAACTGGCGGCGGAATTGCCTACCCGGGTGCGCACCATTGCACTGGATCTCGCTGACGAAAACAACTGCCGGCGGCTTTACGCCATGACCCGGGAGGAACCGGTGGATGTGCTGATCAATAACGCCGGGTTCGGCGTTTTCGGCCCCTTTGATGAAAGCGATCTGGAACAGGAGCTGCGGATGCTGGATACCAATATCCGGGCTGTTCATATTCTCACCAAACTTTTTTTGCGGGATTTTCTCCGCCGAAACAGCGGCATGATTCTCAATGTTTCTTCTTCCGCCGCCTTTCTGCCCGGGCCTTTGCTCTCCGGATATTACGCCTCCAAGGCCTATGTGCTCCGCCTCACCGAAGCCATTCATGAGGAGCTGCGCCGGAAGGGCAGTGCTGTAACCATCAGCGCCCTGTGTCCCGGTCCGGTGAAAACCGAATTCGACCGGGTGGCGGGCGTTCACTTCAGCGTAAAGGGTCAGGACAGCGGCGATGTGGCCCGCTATGCTCTGGATCAGCTGTTCCGCCGCCGCATGGTGATCATTCCCGGCCTGGAGATGAAGCTGGCCCGCCAGCTGACCCGCCTGCTGCCGGAAGAAATGCTGCTGCGGACCGCTTGGCATCTTCAGATCCGCAAGGCCAGACGCTATTAAGAAATACCGCTTGTCAAATACATCCGCTTCTTATATAATGGAAACAGGAAGCCAACCGCTTCTCTATGAATCCAGAAGGGATCTGACAGTATGTTTTGCGAAAAATGCGGTACGCAGACCGATAAAAAATTCTGTCCCAAATGCGGCTATCCTGTCAGTGCGGAAACCGGAGCGCAGAAAGTGCAGGCTTCCCTGAATCAGAACTATCCCCCTCAGCCTCAACAGCAGTATCCTCAGCAGCCCTATCCGCCTCAACAGGTGGTATATACCCAGCAGCCATATGTCCCCTATCCCCCGCAGGGCTATGTGCAGCAGCCCACCGTCATTGTTCAGAATGTCGTGCAGCCTGGTCGGCAGCGGAGCAAATGGGTGGCTTTTTTCCTTTGTCTTTTTCTCGGCTTCATCGGCGTACATAAGTTTTATGAGAACAAAGCCGGGATGGGCGTGCTGTATATCTTTACCATGGGTTTGTTCGGAATCGGCTGGTTTATTGATCTGATTATTCTTCTGACAAGACCAAATCCTTATTACATTTGAATCCAGCCCCATATTTCTGCTGCGGCAATGTATAATCACAGATAACCTACGTTTTTCCTTTAGGACAGAAGTGCGCGGCTGAAGAAACGCCGGCCTTGATATTCCAAATTAAAACAGCGCGTCTCCCCATTTACCAATGGGAAGACGCGCTGTTCCTTATCATATTTGTTTATAGGCGAGGGTCCACCGGCTCGGATTCCAGCGCCAGCACGCCGAAAACACACTCATGCACACGGTAAAGAGGTTCATTCCGAACAAACCGCTCCAGAGATTCCATTCCCAGAGAGAATTCCCGCAATGCCAAGCTGCGCTTTTGAGTAAGAGAACGCCGTTTCAGCCGCTGGATATTCTGCTTCAAGGTATATTCCGGGCCATAGATGATCCGCAGATACTCCCATCCCCGGCACTTTACCGCCGGTTGCAGCAGCTCGCTTTTATTCCAGGATATAAACTGGTACGGCTTCACCACCATCCCCTCTCCACCGGCGGCGGTCAGCTCTTCCCACCACTTTACGCCGGCTTGTATGCTGGTTTCCTGGTTTACCTCTACCAGAATATGATTGGTGGCGGTGATCACCGGGTCCTCACCGGTCATATAGTTTTTAATGGTATCCATATGCCAAATATGATTTTGATTGGACCAAACCGCGCCTTCGGTCGCTAAGATGTGAAAAGGGGCGACGCGGTAATCCTCGATCCCATTGACTTCCCAACAATACCGGCGATAAGCTTCCACATAGCAGGAAAGCAGTTCTTCCCGCTGAGAATAACGCTCCAGAACAGCGGAAAGATCCATGCTTTGGCCGGAAACCGTATTGTCCACCGTGGTTCCGGAAATGTCAAGAGTTACCGCTTCGCTCAAAGCATCCACTGCCTGGTGAAGACCGGTCTGGCCCGCTCTTCCCGTGGGGGCGTACTGCTGCTCCAAAAGCAGCCTTGCCTTGGCCGACCAGGGCATCAGTTCCGTATCTAAGCAGACCCAATCCGTGTGGAAAGCTTCCCAGAAACCGGATCGATCCAGCGCTTCCCGCAGCCGCTGCAGCAGTCGGTCCTGGGTTTCCCTGTCCTCGAAGAAATGACGGCCGGTGCGGGTATAAATGATGCCCGCGCCGCCATCCTCCACCCGAAAACGCTTCCTGGCTGCTTCAGCATCCCGGCAAACGATCATCACCGCCCTGGAACCCATATGCTTCTGTTCACAAACCACCTGTTCCACACCTCTGGAACGGTAATAGCCGAACGCCTCCAGAGGATGTTCCAGCAGATCCGGCAGCTTGCTGGTCTCACAAGGGGACATGGTGGGCGGCAGATAAATCAGCCAATGGGGATCGGCGGCGAAGCGGCTCATAATCTCGATAGCCGCCGCGGCGTTTTCCTCTCGAATGGCCACGCTTCTCTGCAGGGAGGTTTGGATCAGCCGTTTCTCCAACACATCGTCAATATTCAGCACATCGGTATATTCTTCCGACTGATGCAGCGGCTTGGCTGGCTCATAGTAAGTCCGCCGTGCCTCCACACTGACGAGTTCCTTCTCCGGATATCGAAAGGCTGTCAGCCGGCCGCCGAAAACACAGCCGGTATCAATATTGGCCGTGCGATTGATCTGATACACATCCGCTCCCGGTGTATGGCCGTAAACCACCAGCGCTCTGCCCCGATAGGCAGCGGCCCAATCGCAGCGCACCGGCAGCCCGTATTCATCGGTCTCCCCAGTGGTTTCTCCGTATAGCGCGAAATCCCGCACCCGTCGGGAACTTCTGCCCTGGTATTTTTCTTTCATGCCCGCGTGAGCTACCACCAGCCTCCCATCGTCCAGCACGTAATGTCCTACCAGGGAATCCAGGAACTCTTTCAATGCCGCAATAAATTCCAGAGGCTGATTCTCCAACTCCGCCAGGGTGGTTTCCAACCCATGGCTCACCTGTACATCGGCTCCGTTCAGCTTACGCAGCAGTTTCATATCATGATTGCCTGGCACACACAGCGCATGGTTGGCCCGTACCATATTCATCGCTAATTTTAAGGTGCAGACGGTATTGGGACCCCGATCCACCAGATCCCCCAGAAAAACCGCTTTTCTGCCTTGAGGCGGGACAGCGGTGTACGTGTTCCTGTCAACCGAATATCCCAGGGATTCCAACAGATCACACAGTTCATCATAGCAGCCGTGCACGTCGCCAATGATATCAAAGGGGCCGTGCTCTTCCCGTTTCTCCGTCCAGGAGGGGACCCGTACAATCTCACATTCAGCTGCTTCTTCCGGACTATTGAGCACATAAACATACCGGAAGCCCTCTTTTTTCAGGTGTTTCAGTGAACGTTTCAAATCCAGCAGGTGGCGCTTGACAACGTGATCTCCAAAATGCCGGTCCGGCCGCTGGTGGGTTCGGTCTATGCAGATTTCTTCCGGTGTGTTCATGACAATGGCCACCGGCAGGCAGTCAAAGCGGCGGGCCAGCTCCACTACGCCCGTCCGGGCGCTCTGCTGAACATTGGTGGCGTCAATCACCACCATTTTACCGTTTTCCAGCCTCTTTTCCGCTACATAATACAAAGTATCAAAAGCAGCTCCGGTAACGCCCATATCATTTTCGTCATCCCCGATCATCGCCCGGAAGGCGTCCGAAGAGAGAATTTCAGTGGGCTTAAAGTGAGTTTTGGCAAAGGTGGATTTGCCGCTTCCGGTGGCGCCGATCATGGCGACCACGCAAAATTTTGGGATCTCTATTCGCATAATGTGAACACCCCCATCTGTGTCGGTGCGCCGTGCACCTCGTCCCGCTCACCGATTTCCCGTATCCGCACCGTATACGGATAAGTCCGGCAAATTGTCTCTGCCCATTCGGAAAACTGCCGCCGATTCCATTCGAATCGATGATCTCCGTGACGAAGGGCTTGATCCGGCATATAGGTATAATTGATATTGTATTCGCTATTGGGAGTGGTGATAATCACCGTTCTGGGCTGTGAAAATTCGAAAAGCACCTTTTCTAGGGCACGAAGGCGATCAGGGTCCATATGCTCAATCACTTCCACCACACAGGCGCAGTCAAACCCTTCAAATCGCTTGTCCCGGTAAATGAGGGAACTCTGAAAAATCGTCAACTTATTCTGCAGCGTCTCCGGCATCCGATCGGTTTTCAGCCGATCCCTGGCTCGCTCCAGCACACTAAAGGAAACATCCGTGGCCGCTACCCGAGTAAATTGCTTTTCTTTGAGCAGAAGCCGCAGCAGGTTTCCTTCGCCACAGCCCATATCGATCACCGATCCAGCGCGGCAGGCCTTTGCCTCTTCCAGAACCGCGCCAAGACGGATTTGATTAAGATTCTGTTTTTTCTCCTTTTTCTCCTGAGGTTCATCGATAGCGGCTTCCTCTTCCGCCGGCGATTCCTCCAGCAGGATTTCCAGCGCCTTGTCCACCAGACTCTTCCGGCGGCCCAGATAACGCGCGGCGATATACTCCCGCCGGGGATGTGTTTTGAGCCATTCTCCCCCGTGGGACAGCAGCTTATTGATCTCTTCTTTTGATATATAATAATGCTTTTGGGTATCGAAAACCGGAATCAATACATACAGGTGGTTAAGCAGATCACGCAGCAGCACCCGGCCGCTGAGGGTTAAGGTGATATAACGACTCATTCCCCACTGGGGAAAACGGTCATCATTGGCATATCCCTCCATCTCTACCGTATATCCCAGCGGTTCGAAAATCTCAGGAATCATGTTCCGGTTGGGCGCCGACAGCATATGAATCTTAGCAGTCAGCTGCAGCGGCGTGTCGGCCAGCGCTTGGCGATCCTTGGAACGGCCGGCCATAGCTGTGCCGAAAACCCTGGAAATCGCCGTACTCATAAAGGATGAGGACACATATGGCCGGTCATTAACATAATCGAATAAGCCGCCCGGTCCACCCTGTCTGCCTCGGGCCAGGTCAATGGGATCGATATCCAGCAGCAGGGCCGCTGTGGTGCTCTCGTCAGAAACCTCCGGATAAAAAACATAGGCTTTGCCGTAGCTGAGTGCAAACTCCTGGGGTCTGGATGGATTTTTATGCAGCAGGTAGCCCAATTCTTGGGTATCTTTCCCGCGATAATTGATGGTTAACAGCATGATGGTTTCCTCCCCTCCAATATATCGTCCATTTGCGCGAATTCCTCCCGGATAATGTCTTCTCCACGCTCCATGCTGTCCACAAGAGTGCAGAAGAAGCCCTCTGACTTCATCCAGTGCCAAGCGCGGGTATACTCGTCATACAGGAGTTTTTCCAGGAGAAGCTGATAACAGCCTTCCGCTCGGCGGAAAATCAAAGCCCGGAGATCACCGGATTGTGAGCAGATACGATGGGAAATTTCAAAAGTATATTCTTTTGGTTCGGCCCTTTTCTCCTGGCAGAATTTCTTCAGTTCCAGCGTCTGCCGGCGAGCCGCTTCCTGGGAATCGCTGATTTCCCCGGTAAAAACCGCCTCAAAGGCCTGCAGGAAATCCTTGCCGCACCGGCGCTTATAAAAAAGAATCTGTTCCTTGTAAAAACGTCCGGCATCCTTTCTCACATATTCCCCCAGCAGAAAGCCGGGCAGATTGAGCAGCGCCGCTGCCAATGGTGCGTGCCTTTTGGAAATCCCGCGCCCCTATACAGGCGGCCACAGCGGTGTTGGCATAGACCAGAATTGGCAGATAAAAGACCGCACGGTTGAAATCGTATTCGTGACAGGAAGGGAGGGCAAATCCCCATTCCCAGCCGAAAATAAGGAACCGGATTGCCCTGCCTGATGATTTTCAGGGAAAGGCGATAGTTGTAAGGGATGATCTCCCGGGTGAGTCCCTCTTTTTCCGGGTCAGACCGCACGCGAATATACAAGCGTTCCAGCTCTTTCAGCAGCCGGTACAGCTCGATCCGTTTGATCATGTTTTTCATCGCCTCCTTATAAAACTCCTTTGAATTGATTATACTAAAAATAGCAGAGATTGGCAATCCGCTTGGCTGTTCCATCCATCGGCTGTCCGATTGGCACAGGATGCTCTTGGGAAGGAGCGAACTTCGACTGTTGAACGGGTATGCGCCGTCAAGCTGAAAAGAGTTGAAAATGACAGTCTCTTGTAGTAATATAGGGTATTATATGTCTTCACTAGATTAAGGACGATGCGGGAATGAACAACAAACAGAACAATGCCACCAAGAGGAAAAACAAAGAATTTGTCCGCCTCTGTCTATTGGGCGCCCTGGTGCTGATCATTCTTTGCGCCGCCGGCCTTTATCTTCTCCTTCGCGGCAAGGAGCCGGACACGCTCTCTCCCTCTTCTTCTCTCAGTTCCGGTGTTTCCTCCCATTCAGCTTCAGCCGCCGGAGAAACAGCTGGCTGGTTTGTCCAGGAAGGAAAGGCCTTCTATCGCGGGGCTGACGGTGTCCTGTATACCGGCAGCCGGGAGGTGGACGGCGAAACCTGCCGCTTTTTGGAGGACGGCGCTTTGGTTCAAGGCTGGGTGAACACAGGCGCCACCCGCTATTATGCCGCGGGCGGCCTTCTTGTCAAGGGCTGGCAGGATATCGAAGGCCGGCGTTATTACTTCGGCAAAGACGGCGTTCTCGCTTGCAGTACCACCATAGACGGCATTGCGTTGGGAGAAGATGGCGCTGCCATTACCTCCTCTCCCAACACCCCTGCCTCTTCTCCCACTACTTCGCCAGCGAATACTACTCCGGTTACGTCTCCGGCTACCCCTACCACCACCCATCCCATCAAGCCCACCGCCAATCTGTCTGCGGAACTGGCCCGGCGTCTCGATGATATTCTGGAGCGATACGGCCGCACACCAAGAAATATTTACGACTACGTCCATGACCATTACACCTACAAATACACAGCGGAGAAATCCCTGGAGGAAAACGCCCAGCATCTGCTGGATTATGGAAAGGGAAGTTGTTACAATTTCGCGGCCCTGACCTATCTGTTGTTTCAGCGGGCCGGGTACGACGTCTATTATGTCACCGGCCTCGGCTGGCAGCACGGCACCTATCACTGCTGGATTCTCGCCAATTTTGACGGTGGTTGGTATTATGTGGATTCCCTGTATGTGCGTTCAGCTAAACTGACCGCCGACGAACTGACGAAAAAAGGGTATAAATGGGACCAGGATGCCTTTCCATCCTGAAACAATATTCAACCAGAAGGAGGGTTGATGATGAAACGCCGTCGGCTGTTCCGGCTGCCTCTAGCCGCCGTTTGTCTGCTCAGCCTCTGTTTAAGCGCCTGCGGTGATGACGGTATCTCATCCGGCAGCAGCCCTACCTCTTCCCTGACGCAGACCACCTCTTCCGCTTCCCTGTCCACCACGCCGCCCACCACCGCCCCCACCCTTTATGTGGATCCGGAAACCGGGATCCGCTATGAAAATCGGGATCTGCAGGGGAAAAAGGCGGACTATTTTGAACTGCCCCTGGAGGGCGCCACCGGCTATGCCTCGGTGAATACCCCCGTCTATACCTCCGCAGACCAAAACAGCGGCGTTCTTGCTGCTCTGCAGCCCGGCGAGGCTTTCACCATTCTGGAGGAAGTGGAGGGGGTCTGGTGGCGGATGGAAACGGACAGCGTCAGCGGCTGGGTGGACAACACCTGCTGTTACCTCAACATTCCGGATGTGGTGCCCTCCATCGTGTTTGACAACACCAATGCCTATTCCTCTGTATTTCTCTCCTCCGGCAAGGACATTCCCGATATCACCGGGCAGCTTCTTTATGACTCCCTTTGCCGCAACAAGCGGTACGGCGACGAGCGATATGTGGTGGCAGCCAACTACTGGATGGTGAAAAAGATTTACGCCGCCCAGCAGATGGCTTTAGCCGAAGGCTATACCCTGGTGATCAACGAAACTTTCCGGCCTTATGATGTACAGCTGCAGGTGGCGGCACAGCTGAAGCAGCTGTACACGGATGATCCGGAGGTAAAAGCGGGGATTGATCAGCGGCCCTGGGGTATCGGCTGGTTTATTGCCAACAAGCTCTCCACCCATCAGCTAGGGTGTGCTATGGATGTTTCCCTCGCCAAAGTGCGGTCCATCCGCTATGCCCTGGCTGGAGATTATCAATACGCGGAGGTGACCGCTTACGAAGAATGTGCGATGCCCACTCCCATACATGAACTGAGCGCCGCCGCCGTTTCTATGAAAAAACCGGTCAACTCGGCATCGGCCACCGCTTGGATCGATGTGGAGCCTGCCGACACCATGACAGAGGATGCTTTGCGGCTGAAAAGATACTGTACCCAGGCCGGGCTGTCGCCTTTGGCCTCGGAATGGTGGCATTTCAATGATCTAGAAGCGAAAAAGGCCATCGGCAGCAACTATACCACCGATGTGTTTTATATCCATACTTGCCGCAGCCGGATACCGGAATACAGCTAAAACGCAGTTAAGGAATGGTAATGTATGGTTTTTAGTTCTCTCAGCTTCCTCTTTCTGTTTTTCCCTCTCACCTTTATCCTTTACATCGCCGTCCCCAACTGGACATACCGCAATATCCTGCTGATTATCACCAGCTTGATCTTTTATGCCTGGGGAGAACCGGTGTATGTCTTTTTGCTGCTGTTCTCCGTGCTGGTGAACTGGCTGCTGGCTTTAGCCATATCCAAACGCGCCAGGGGCGGGAAGGCACTGCTGTGAGGAGCGGTGATCCTGAATATTGGTCTGCTGGTGGTGTTCAAATACAGCGGTTTCCTGGTGGAGTCGGTAAACGGTCTTTTCTCCCTCTCCCTGCCCGTCCCCGCCATCCGCCTGCCCATCGGCATCTCTTTTTTCACCTTTCAGACCCTTTCCTATGTCATCGACGTCTACCGGGACAAAAGCTGCGTGCAGAAAAAGCTGTCCCGGCTGCTGCTGTACATCTCCTTTTTCCTCCAGCTGATCGCCGGTCCCATTGTGAAATACCACGATATCCGGGACCAGCTGGAAGCGCGGGATCTGTCCGCTGACCGGATTGCGGAAGGGCTGCGGCGTTTCTCCTACGGCTTAGCCAAAAAAGTGCTGATCTCCAACACCATGGCGGTGGTGGCCGACTACGCCTTTGGGCTGCCGGGGGATTCTCTGTCCATCTATACCGCCTGGCTGGGTGCGGTGTGCTACATGCTGCAGATTTATTTTGATTTCAGCGGCTACAGCGATATGGCCATCGGTCTGGGCCGGATGTTCGGCTTTGTGTTCAAAGAAAACTTCCGATACCCTTACGCCGCTGTGGGCATCAAGGATTTCTGGCGCCGCTGGCATATCTCCCTCTCCACCTGGTTCAAAGAATATCTGTATATTCCCCTGGGCGGCAACCGCCGGGGCAAAGCCCGGATGTTCCTCAATCAGATGATCGTCTTCGCCGCTACAGGGCTGTGGCACGGCGCCAACCTCACCTTTTTGGTATGGGGCCTGTTCCACGGCCTGTTTCTCACCATGGAAAGCATTGGCATCATCCCCATCGGGAAAGCGGCCGGGCATCCTGTCACCCGGTTTATCGCCAGAATTTACACCCTGTTCATCGTGCTGGTGGGTTTCACCCTTTTCCGGGCGGATTCCATGACCCAGGCGCTGTCCTATCTGGGAGTACTGTTTACCGGCGGGACAAACACAGCGGCGCAGCTTGCCGGTATCCTCACCTATCTCACACCCTGGTTTATCTGCATTCTCCTCATTGCCTGTGTCACCTCCTTTCCCATCTTTCCCGCTATACAGCGTACCCTGGACGGCAGCCAAACCGGGTCGCGGATATATACCGGCGCCGCTTACGTCGTTTCTATCCTGCTGCTGATGCTGTGCATGCTTTCACTGGCGGCGGACACCTACAATCCCTTTATCTATTTCCGCTTTTAATTTGGAGGTGATGAAGTATGAAAAAGCTCTCCGTTATCTATATTGCAGCCGTTCTCTCCCTGTGTACCCTTCCGTTGCTGCTGACGCCGATTTGGGGAGAAAAAAGCTCGGCGGAAAAACGGGATCTGGCGGAATTCCCTGCGCTGATAGAAGATGGGGCCATCAATCCCGCCTTCTCGGAAGAGCTGGATGGCTGGATCACCGATCATTTTGCCTTCCGTTCCGAACTGATCACAGCCAACAATCTGCTGAAGGCTAGGCTGTTCCACTCTTCTGATGAAGATCAGGTGATTGTTGGGAAAAACGGCTGGCTCTATTTTGCGGAAACCGCCGCCGATTATCTGGGACAGAATCCTTTGTCAGAGGCGGATATCCGCCATTTGGCAACAACGTTGGATCTGATGGAGGCTTATGTAAGTCGGCACGGCGGCCGGCTGGTTTTTGCCGTCGCTCCCAACAAAAATACCCTTTATCCAGAAAATATGCCGATCTATTACTGGCAAACGGCAGAGGAAACCAATCTGGACCGACTCACCCATCAGTTGACCGGAAAAGCGTATTTCGCTGATCTGAAAAAGGCGTTGAAAAATGTCCCGGAACAAACCTACCACGCCCGGGATTCCCATTGGAACAATATCGGCGCCCTGCAAGCCTACAATACGCTGCTGGACACAGCGGGAACGCCTCATGAGACTTATGCCGAAACCAGCTGGGAATGGCAGCGGACCTGGGAAGGCGATCTGGATGCCATGATCTTCCCCAAGCTGGGAGTTCGGGACTGGCAGGCAGTTTTCCATACGGAATGGACCTATCAATACACCTCCAACTTTCACAGCGAAGAGGACCTGCTGATCACCACTGAAAACAAGAGCGGCAGCGGTTCGCTGCTGATTTTTCGAGACTCCTTTTCCAACGCTTTGCTTCCCTTCCTGGCGCAGCGCTATGAAACAGCCAAATTTTCCCGGGTTGTGCCTTACGCGCTGTATGAACTAGAGGATACGCCTTACGATACCGTCATCCTGGAAATCGCCGAACGGAATCTGCGCAATCTGCTGATGAGCGCACCGATAATGCCCGCGCCATTGACGGAAGAGGCGGAAGCCCCTTTAGAGACAGACGCAGTGCTGAAAACCAGGACGGTCAACGGTTATCGCCATTATTACGGCTATCTAGAGGATGCCGACGCCGAAAATGCCCGGCGGATTTATCTTCGACTGTCCAACGGCACCGATGTGCGGTACGCGGAGGCTTTCCCAATCTATGAATCCGCTCTGCTGGACAGCGAAGAGGTACAAAGCAGCGGCTTTTCCGCCTATCTTCCTGCGGATCAAACGGACGGATATCAGGTGTCCGTGGTGATACAGCCGGAAAAGCAGGCTGACCGATAGATGAAAGTGAACACCGATGGCCGATCAAATCCCGTTTCGTAAAGAAAGGACAACAATCTCTATGAAAAAGACTGCCGTATTTCTTGCCCTTCTCCTTCTTACCATGGTCTTCTCCAGCTGCTCAGAGAAAAAGGAGGAAACCATCGCCTCCCATGTCACTGTCAATGGGGTGGAACTAGCCTTGGGCGCAGAATTCACCGAAGAAAAGGAAACCACTCTGGGAGAACCCGTAGATATGGTCCAGGCTCCCAGCTGCCATTACGACGGTTCGGACAGCATTTATACTTATGATGGCTTTACCGTTTACACCTATATGCAGGGAGAAAAATCCATCCTTTACAGTGTGGAAATAACGGACGCGGCCATTGCCACACCGGAAGGCGCTAAGGTGGGAATGACGCAGGCGGAGATTCAAGGCCTATACGGCGATTCCTATGAGAAAACC
>ENA-UOJE01001475-UOJE01001475.1-human-gut-metagenome-genome-assembly--contig:-C23-NODE-1475-length-20836-cov-35.449978_pt1 | contig 20836 bp, 18 predicted proteins | sample MGYA00242341_ERZ723888 | MGnify/ENA metagenome assembly ERZ723888 | reverse complement strand
AGAAGAACGATCCGGACAACTACATCTACTGCCGAATTACCGTTTTGTTTACGGCAGGCAACCCGGACAACGCGAACTGCTACTGGGCAACAGGCGGCTCGGCGGTGTTCAATGCGGAAGAAGGCAACTGGCAGTTCGCGAGTGCGGGCATTGTTGCGCCCAACAACTGCACCTACATCCGTGTGGTGCTGCAAATGAATCGGCAGATGAATTTTGCGGATTTCACCGGCATCTACCTGTATCCGGAAGCGTTTGGCACGCAGTATATTTATGACAAAAACGGCAACCGCAAGACGCGGAAAATGCTCTACGGCGGTCAGGAGAGGTCTGAGTTTGACGATGCGGATAACCTGACGAAGCACACCGCCGCGGGTCGCACGGTGTCCAGCACCTTCCATTACGGCGATACGGAAGAGGAGCAGAAGAAGCATCTGCTGCTGAAAAGCATTGCGCCGCTGGGCAGCGTCGGCACGTTCAGCTATGACAATTTTGGGAATCCGCTGACGAGTCAGGTGCAGAATGCGGACGCGAATCCGAGCTACTTCATCCGCGGCGAAACGACGTACACGGATGACGGCAATTATGTTACCGAGCAGAAGGACGCGCGCGGCAAGATTGTGCGCACGGAGACTGACCCGCAGCGCGGCACGACGACGAGCGTGACCGATGCGAAGGGGCAGAAGGTGACGTATGAATACGACAATCTGCGTCGAATTGTAAAAACTTCTGCAAACGTGGGCGCAAAAGAAGGAATTCCGACAGTACATAACGAATATACCTATGACGAGCAGCGTGGGAATCTGGTCGAAATCCGTCACAATACGGACGGGGACGCCGCGAACGACGTGGTGTATACTTTCGAGCAGGACGAGCTGGGGCGCCAGACGGCGGTCAAGGTCGGGAATCAGACCTTGTCGCAGAGCGCGTATCAGAACGATCCGACGAAGCCGAATTTCGGCACGTTGACCGCGACGACTTACGGCAACGGGGCGAAAGTCAGCAGTCGGTACGACGATTTCAACCGCGTGACGGGGGTGGTGTACGGCGAGGAAACTGCGCCGCGATACGAGTATGACTACAACGCGAAGGGTCAAGTGGCACGAGTCCGCGACAATCTGCTGAATCGGACGACGCAGAGCGAGTACGATTTGGCGAATCGTCCGGTGCGCGTAAAGACCGCAGAAGCTGGTCAGCATGTGTATACGGGTCAGGTCGCATACGACAACGTGTATGGCAACCTGAGCGAATTTACGGAGAAAGTGGGTGAAAATCGACAGGAATTCGGGACGAAATTCGGCTATGATGACGAAAATCGTCCGACGTCGCTGACATACAGCATTGGTGCGACCACCATTGGGCAGAGCACGACGACCATTGACAAGCTGAATCGGACGACGTTCTCGGCGGTCAAGCTGGGCAGCAAAACGTTCACGAGCGAATACCATTTCGCGGCGGGCGGCTACGGCACCGGCAGCGTGACGAACCTCGTTGCGTCGATTACCCAGCCCGGTTGCAATTGCGGCTACGGTTATGATGACAACGGGAACATTGCGAGCGCGACGCTGAACGGCAAGTGGACGGGCTACACCTACGACGCGCTTGGGCAGCTGATTCAGGTCAACGACCACAGCGATACCCGCTCTGGCGAAAATGGTACGACGTGGAAGTACACTTACGACCTTGGCGGCAACATCCTGAAAAAGGAACGCTTTGCGTATGCCGACACGACGAATCCGCTGGAAACTGTTACCTATACCTACGGTGACGCGAACTGGCGCGACAAGCTCACGGCGGTCAACGGAAACGCCATTGCGTATGATGCGATTGGTAATCCGTTGAGCGACGGGACGTGGACGTACACTTGGCAGAACGGCCGGCAACTGCAAAAGATGCAGAAATCGGGCGTGACGGCTGAATTTGTGTACAACGCAGACGGCTTGCGTGTGCAGAAAACGGTCAACGGCGTGGCGACGAAGTACACGCTGCACGGCAAGAATATTGTACATATGACTTCCGGCACGGATGAGCTGCACTTCTTCTATGACGCGCAGAACCGTCCGGCGGTGGCGGTGTACAATGGCACGACGTATGCCTACGTCAAGAGCTTGCAGGGCGACATTGTTGCGATTCTGGATGAGAATGGCAATACCGTCGTCAGCTACGGCTACGATGCGTGGGGTGCGCCGCTGTGGTGCACTGGTGAGCTGGCGGAGACGCTGGGCAAGGTGCAGCCGTTCCGCTATCGCGGGTATGTGTTTGATGAGGAGACGGGGCTGTACTATCTGCGGAGTCGGTACTATAATCCGCAGCAACTTCGATGGATTAATTCCGATAATATTATAGCAGTCAATAGTGGTTTCACAGCAGCTAATAATTATGTATATTGCGGAAATTCACCGATTAATCGCTATGATGCCAATGGACGCTCATGGAAGGATGTAGTCCGAGGACTGATACATAGAGGTAACGAGTGTCTTATGTCATTGGGAGTTGATACAACGTCCATTGGAGCTTTTCTTCTTATGATGGAAGAAGAACCAGCGGATTCGGGAATTTATCATGCAAAGGAGAATTGCTGGCAGCAGTATTTTGGGTATAACGATTTATATGACTATGCCTTTGATATAGGCACGGATATGCAGCGAGTTAAATTCGACTTTGTATGCAATGGTACATCTTACGTTCTCTGGGCGTGGAAGGGCGATTATATTAATTTAGGTGCAGGTGCAGAATTGGGTATCTATACGGGGGACAACTTCCAGAAAAATGTAAATACCCGCTTGGCTATGCCAATGAGATTAACACTGTCATATAATGGCGCTGAGATTATTAATTATCACCCAACAGCTGAACAGTGGTGGATTACGGGCTTTAATTCGAACTATATGCGGGTAAAGGCATGTGACCTAACAGCAACGTTTTCGGTGAGGTTCACAGATCAGGAAATGTATGATGCGTTTTATGGCACATGGAACAATAGAGAACAGGACGGCTGTCGATGGGTTTTTGATGGGACAACGTGCACAGCTACATTGCGTTTTTGAAACAAATAGGAGAGAAAAAATGATGAAAGAGCTAATAGCCATGTTCATGACGTTATGCTGCTCACTGGTACTAAGCTCGTGCAATATCCCTTCAGCGCGGAGGCGCTTTTTTACCTATCCTATGAAAGAAATATTGAATGATACATTCAGCGAATTTATTCACCATCTGAACCAACATGACGCGCAGGCAATGCTGGCAATGTTTTCCGCATCGGCTGTCGAAGAACAGCCGCTATTGTTGGATGAAGTAGATGCGATGATTGCACACTTTCCAGATCCCGTGACGATTACAGAAGCAGCCAGTGGAATTGGGCAGTCTTCCAGTACAACTAATGGGGAAAATCGAACAAAAGGAATAGGTAACTTTAGCATAGAGTCTAATGGTGTGCGTTACTACGTTTTCTTATCTATCTGTACGGAGGATTCTGCAAACAAAGAGGAAGTGGGTATCATTGAACTATCCATCATTTCAGTAGACAACTATCATGATTCTACTCTCTTCGGAGGCGATCCAGAAAGAAAAAAGGGAATTAACATTCTCGAATAATGCTTTTGCCTCATACAATGGAGCAAGTTTTTACCCCAAAAGTTCATGTAATAACTTATAGACTCTTCTCATAAACAATATTGCAAGTGCTTTTCTGTATTTAGGAAGCGCACGGCGGCACACAACCGACACCCACTCGGCTGTGTGCCGCTTTTTCTATGCCTGAAAATTTTCTTTATTTTCGCGTTTCAGAAACTGAAATTCAGGCAGCCCGGAAAGGCTTGCATTGCCCCGATTCCCAAGTGGACGGCAAAGAAAAAAGTCCTGAATCCCTTGGAATTACTGGGGTTCAGGATTTCAGTTTCTGGTTTTGAATTCGCGAACTTTTCTGCTATGATGAGGGCACGAAACAACGACAGGAGGTTTGCGGAATGAGCATTGCATGGAACTATCTGGACAAGCGGAGCGCGGCAATGGCGGCGCTGAAAGATTATCGCAGCATGAAGGCGATTCTGGCGACAACGGCGGAGGAGATTGCGAATGTGCGGCAGGACATGGTTCGCATTGGCGGGATGCGCTTCGAGGAGTCGGCGCATGGTGCGCGAAATCCGCAGGCAGGCGAAAACCAGATCCTGCATGGAATTGCGGAAATTGATGTGCTGGAAGAGCGGAAGCGGCAGGCGGAAGAGTTCATGGCGTGGTTTCAGCCGGCGTGGGATGCGCTGGGGGAGGACGAAAAAACGGTGCTGACGATGTTCTATCTGTCAGAAAACGGGAAAACGGACGCGATAGAGGAAATCAGCGAACGGTTTTGCGTGGAGCGGAGCTCCGCCTACAAGAAGAAGGATCGCGCGCTGGCGCACTTGGCGCTGCTGCTGTATGGGAGGTGAAAAGGGGAGAACGAATACGCAGAAATAGATGTGATAAAATGATAAATAGCTGGCGGTCAGAATTGGTTCTCAAAAGAGAACTATTTCTGACCGCTTTTTTTGTAACAAAGAGCCGTATGCAGAATCCCTTCGGAGCCGGCATCCCCGAAGGAATTGCCGAATACTATTTTCTGCATTTGCCTGCGCCCGCTGCTTGCGCCTTTTTCCTTCTGCCGTCCGCTCATTCCACTTAGCGTAGCGCTGCTACGCTGCGTTTCATTCGCGTTAGGCAGAAGAAAAAATTCGCGGCGCATCAGGCGCATTCTCATTTGAAAATAGTATGCTGAAGGATACGGCGCATATCAGCATCAGCCGAGGCAATGGCTGCTGCCAACCAAATGAATGGAGAAATTCATGATGGTAGGCGGCACTGTTCAGTATACCCTTCTTTTGCGATTTTCTCCATTCGAGACAAAGGAATGGAGGAAAAACTGCAATGTCACAAGGACGTTACGTTTGGATTGCAGGGAAGAAAGTATATCTGAATCCGGAGCTGCAGAAGGAATGGGACAAACTCATCAACAAGGAACGTTATCGCCTGCATCAAATGCTGAAGTATATAAGAGAACATCGGAGTACATTCTGCGATTTTTGATGTGGCATTATTTCCGGTTTCGACGCATCATCTGCTTGCGCGTAGCGCTGCATTTCACTTCTGTTCGTCAGCGTGAAAATTTTTTTTGCAGAAATTCTTGAAATCGCGTAAAAAAACCGATTTTTTTTACCAGTTATGGTGAGAGGGATAAAAGTCTCTTTCAGCAAGAAGGGGGAATCAGCATGTCCGGCATTAACTTTTATTGGGAAATAACATCCAGTATGACTGGAATCATGAGAAGCAGCGCTTTCTGCCTCTGCCCGTGCTGCGGCAACATGATGAAAGCGGGAGAAGGCTGATGCAGCTTTGGGTTGGAAGCAATGGGGGAAAATGTTGGTTTGCCGGGAACAGCCAGCGCGTTTCCAATAACAGGAGGTGACTTATGTGGCAGAAGCAGCCGAAAAGAATAGACAGTCTATCTGCATTTCTCAAAATAGTCTTGTGTGGCAGGATGATAGTGTTTTCAAACTGTATTACTACTGTATGAATTGTGCCTGCCGTCAGAAAGCTGAAATCTGCGGGAAACAGCTTATGCCGGGACAACTGCTCTTCTCATACAGAAAGACAGCGCTTGAACTGGGCTGGTCTCGTGATAAGCTGACGAGGAAGATGGCTGCGCTGGTTCAAATGGGCTATGTTCAGATACAAACAGCGCGGGACGGTTCTATCGTTACCGTATCGAACTGGCTTGAAAATCAGACCGCTGGCGGTATGAAAATAAGGCTACTCTGTCCCGAAAATCAGTACGCAGACGGTACTGAAATAAGCACGCCGTGTGCTGAAAACAAGTCCATATGCGGTACGAAAGAAAGAGCGGAAAACGGTGCAAATGCGCATTTTTCAGCATTTGCACATCGCAGGCGGCTTGAAAATCAGCACACCCAGCAGCAATATAATAATAGTAATACGATAGATACACTATCTCATTATCCGGATGAGTTTGAAAAGCTGTGGTTTGCTTATCCGGCTAATCGCAGAAATGACAGGGATGAGGCCTTTCGCATATATCAACAGGCACTGCGGCATGGTGCGACGCTTGAAATAATCATGACAGCGCTTGAAGCAGCAAAAAGTTCTATCGCATGGACGAAAGATGGCGGGCAGTATATCCCCGGCATTAGCAAATGGCTTCAGCGTGAGCCGTGGAGAGAGGCGAATCTACAAAAAGCGCAAAAGGAGAATCAAGAACAGTGGAACTCGCAGTAAAGTGGCTGTCCTTGCTGCATGAACCGGATGCAATCATTGAAATCAGGAGTATAGACCCTAAGCCTACTGTCAGCGGTTATTTTCGTGCGGACAGTCCGCGCATTGCTGCTGAATTGGCAAAGTATCCGAATCGAACGTTTTACCAGTCGCTGAACCCCGTCAAAAGTGCCTGCTATGCGCGTGCTCAGCATGAACGTCTGGTAGAACGTCCGAAGGAAACAACGTCTGACAATGACATCATAGGATTTCAATGGATTTTGATTGATGCAGACCCAGTCCGCCCCAGCGGTGTCAGTGCATCGGCAGAAGAAAAGAAAGCAGCACACGCTGTTGCTGGAAAGACAATGAAGCGGCTGATGGCAACGGGATTCAGCGAGCCAATTGTTGCAGACAGCGGCAATGGCTATCATCTGCTTTTTAAGGTGCATATCAGCACGGATGACCGGCAAGTGGTTGCGGATTTTCTCTCTGTGCTGGACATGTGGTTCAGCACAGACGAGGCAAAAATTGATACGGCGGTGTATAACCCATCAAGAATTACCAAGCTGTATGGAACAATTGCAGCGAAAGGAGCCCATACGCCGGAACGTCCGCACCGACAGAGCTGCATCATCCGCTATCCGGAGCAGATTCGGGAAACACCCATTGCGCTGGTCAAGAATATTGCAGCGGAACTGCATCAAGCGGCGATACCGACAGAAGCTCGGCGTTCCGGCAAAGAAAGCACTTGGGACATTGAGCATTTTCTTTCCGCACATGGCGTGGAGGTGGAGAAAAAAGTAGCCATCAGCAGCGGTACAAAGTACCAATTAGCACACTGCCCGTTTAACGATTCGCATCAGCACGGAGATGCCGCCGTGTTTGCGTACCATCAAGGCGGTTTCGGATTCCACTGCTTCCATAACAGCTGCGCCGGATACCATTGGCATGAGTTCCGGCAGAAGGTAGACCCGGCAGCTTACAGCAGCAGCCCTTATGCAGTAACGCCTGCTGTGCCGACAGCAAAAGTCAGCGCAGCGGAAAATTCTCCACTGCTTGGCAAGGCGAAGGCACGGATGCTGGACTTTGCAGAGATTCCGAACGTAGACCGCAACAAAATTGTGGTAATTCGGTCACGGCTCAGTTCGCTTGACGCAAAGATAGGGGGATTCAATGCAGGCGAAATGTCCATTTGGAGCGGGGGCAATGCTTCGGGCAAGTCAACGCTCGTCAGTCAGATTGGTCTGGCAGCTGTATCGCAGGGATATAAAGTCGCGCTGTTTTCAGGAGAAATGACGGCATCACGGATACGAGAATGGATACTGCTTCAAGCAGCAGGCCCAGACTATGTAATGCCTGATCCACTGAATCCCAATCATTTCTGCCTGAAGCCCGGCATTGAGGCGAAGCTGGATGCTATGCTGACAGGCAAGTTTGCCATCTACGACAATGACTTCGGCACTGATTGGGAAATCGTTATCAGCACAATTTACGATGCAATCCCGAATTGCCAAGCGGCTCTCCACAATGGCAAAGACGTTGAAAATTCACGTTCATTTTATCTGTCATCCGCGGAAAACAGAAGCATTTCTGCGCAAAGGCGACATCAGCGGAACAGCCGACCTTACAAATGCAGCCGACAATGTGTTTATGGTTCATCGGGTCAATGCTGATTTTATGATGCGCTATCGCTCGGTATATCCCAAACTTGAGATTCAGCCGGATGTGGGAAATGTGGTGGAAATCATGAAAAACCGTGACCTTGGCGTTGTGGATGAGATGATAAAACTCTATTTTGACCGCCGAAGCAGAACTATGTCGGATGTGAAGGGACTTCCGCCGCAGCACGCATGGTCTGAAAAGATTGAGCAGATGCTGATGGAAGGTTTCACGCGGGTCAATCAAGGCGAACTTCCTATGGAATGGCGGTGAGAACATGCATGGCAAAGTGAACGATGATGAATGGGAGATTTTCCGCGATGCGTTCCGCCTGTATGCAGCGCATTGTGATCCGCCGGAGAATCAGGCACAAGATGCCGAAGAATGGTGGCTTTCAATGGTAAAGGACACCAGTGAAAAAGCTGCAAAATGGAATAATCATCCCTTGATGATGCTGCTGTTTCGAGCTGTTACTGAGTATGTTGAGCAAAAAGCAGCAGAAAAAACGCAAAGAACAATGCGAAAATAAATAAAGGAATATCTGGCGGAGGTGCTGGGATGAATCAGAGAAGAAATTGTTCCCATTATGTTTATGGAGAAAAGGAACCGTGGAAAGCGTTTGCGAGTGCAGTGATTGTTCAAGCAGTCAAGGATTTCCGCAGCTGCGGTCGGATGCAGTACGAACTTCGGCAAAAGTTCCGCAGCGAGACAAAGCTGACAGCAGAAGAACGGGACTATCTCACATACCGCATCATGCAGTACAAGCAGAGGCTTGATGAACTGCGAATCTTTTTTCAGTCCGGTCGTTTTGTATTGCTTACTGACATAGATGGTATCCAGCTGCTGAAAAGATTGGAGCGTGAAATTGCATGAGGAAAGCAGTTGCATTTTTGAAAAGGGCAGAAGCAGTTGAACAGAGAATAGATGCCCTTCTCTCGCAGATAGAACTCTACAAAAGCCTTACGCAGCGAGTTACGGCATCTTGGGGAAGCGAATTTACCGCCCATGCGCGCAACGTGGGTGCGAATGAGAATGCGATTATTCGTCTCACGGAAGCACGCAGAGAGCTGGAAAACTTGACGCAGGAGTATCGGGATGCCGTTGAAGAAATCACAGCTGTCGTAAACAGCATGGATAATCAGGCGCACCGGATCATCCTCTTGAACTATTATCTTTCTCATATGAATTTTGAGAAGATTGCTGAAAGAATCGGATTAAGCCGGTCGCGCGTGTATCATTTGCACGCTCAGGCGCTTGATGAATTGGAAATGCTGCTAAGTGCAAGCAACTGAATAGGGGACAACACGGGCGACAATCGCGCAAGATAGCAGCAAATAGCATGAAATAGCATCGCGCAGCACAAAACAGGACAAATTAGCAGCGAACAAGACAAATTAGCACGCTTTAGCAACGAAACCTGTGCTATAATAGTAGTGTCGAAAGAGACGAAGGCATTGATGGAGCAATCTGTCGATGCCTTTCTATTTTCCAGAACAGGAGGTGTGAAATATTGACAGGCTGAACCCACCATCAAACAGCAGTGGAGGGCAGGGAAGTTCTGCTGCCACGGATGAACGAGTGCAGGAAGGAGGAAGTGGATGAATCCCACGGTGCTTGCGACTGTAAATCAGAAAGGAGGGGTAGCGAAAACGACCAGCTGCATCAACATAGGTGCAGCGATGGCACGGGAAGGAAAAAAGGTGCTGCTGGTGGACACTGACCCGCAGGCCAGCATGACCATCAGCCTCGGCAATCAGCAGCCGGATCAGCTTGCGCCCACAATCGCAGACCTGATGACCAAGGTCATGAACGACATCCCGATTGCGCCGGGCGAAGGCATACTGCATCATCCGGAGGGAATTGACCTGCTGCCCGCTAATATCGCGCTGGCAGGAACGGAGGTGTCGCTGGTGAATGCAATGAGCCGCGAAACCATCTTGAAGCAGGTGCTTGCCCGCAATCGGCAGGACTACGACTGCATCATCATCGACTGTATGCCGTCGTTGGGGATGCTGACCATCAATGCGCTGGCGGCAGCAGACCGTGTAATCATCCCGGTGCAGGCGCATTACCTGTCCGCCAAGGGGCTTGAGCAGCTACTGCAAACCATTGCAAAGGTACGTCGGCAAATGAATCCCAAGCTGGAAATCGACGGCATCCTCATGACGATGGTGGATGGGCGCACGAACAACGCCAAGGAAATCACGACGCTGATTCGGGAGACTTACGGCAGCAAAATCAAGGTGTTCGAGACGGCGATTCCGCATTCCGTCCGCGCGGCAGAAGCGAGCTTGACCGGGAAGAGTATTTTCGAGTACGACCCCGGCGGCAAGGTGGCGCAGGCGTATCGTGCGCTCACGAAGGAGGTGCTTCAGCTTGAAAAGCAGCGGCAGAAAGCCAAGTCTGACCTCCTACGATGAGATTTTCTCCACGGAAGCCTCACGCCAGCAGGAGCAGATTCAGAGCCTTGTGCTAAGCGAACTTCACCCCTTCAAAGATCACCCGTTCCGCGTACTGGACGATGACCGGATGATGGAAACGGTGGAGAGCGTGAAGGAGTATGGGGTGCTGGTGCCGATTATTGCCCGGCCGATGGCGGACGGCGGATATGAAATTGTGTCCGGGCATCGGCGGAAGCGCGCCTGTGAGCTGGCAGGGCTGAACGAGATTCCCGCCATTGTCCGTGATTTGGACGATGATGAAGCTGTCATCATCATGGTGGACAGCAATTTGCAGCGCGAGAACATTCTGCCCAGCGAACGTGCAAAGGCGTATCAAATGAAAATGGAAGCTATGCGCCGGAAAGCTGGACGTCCATCCAAAGAAAATTCCCGACAAGTTGTCGGGAATTTTGAAATGGCAGATGTAATCGGTAAGGAGATGGGAGAAAGCGGACGACAAGTCCAACGCTTCATTCGCCTGAACAACCTTGAGCCGCCGCTCATTGATAAGGTGGATGCGGGCAAACTCGCCTTTACCCCTGCCGTGGAACTTTCGTACTTGAAGCCGGAAGAACAGCAGTGGCTGGATACCGCCTTGGAAAACACGCAGCAGACACCGTCCCTCTCGCAAGCCCAGCGCATGAAGCGCGAAAGCAAACAGGGCACGCTGTCGGAACAGGGCATCATGGAAATCATGACGGAGAACAAGCAGACGATTCCTGTCAAGGGGTCTGTCGTGCTGCCGCAGGAAAAGCTGACCAAGTATTTTCCACGTTCCTACACGACGGAGCAGATGGAAAAGGTAATTTTCAAGCTGCTGGATTACTGGATGCGGAAGCGGCAAATGTCGCAGGAGCGATAAAGACGCATGAAACGAAAACTGGATATTCTGCTGATGGTCATGTTTCTGTTCGGAAGCATGATTTTTCTTTGCCCAATTTTCGGGCAGATAAAGGAGGTCGAAGAAGATGACCGTGTATACACGCGCATGTCCGCACAGGTTAAGCCCCTTCAACAGGCTTCGGGACTGGTGGAGGATGCGCCATCCCCCGCGGCAGCCGCCGTGCAGACTGTGCTGCCCCCGCTGCTGGAAGTGCCGCTGCCGGAGAAAACCGCTGTGCCCGCTGCCACGCCGCCCTCCGCACGCCCGGCTGCTTCCGACACTGCCCCGCCAGCACAGGCAGAGCGGACAGCAAATCCCCGCAGTGTCGATGTAGAAGCATGCGTTGCGCAGAATCCGGATTTTGCCGCATGGCTTACCATTCCGGGTACGCCGGTGGATTATCCGGTTGTGCGGTCGAACAGGACAGACTACTATCTGACGCACCTGTTCAGCGGCGAAAACAGCAAGCTGGGATGCCTGTTCTCGCTGCCGTCGGCGGATTATCAGACACCGAGCAGGAACATTGCCATCTACGGGCATCACCTGAGCCATAGCGACGCGATGTTCAGCAGCCTTGTGCAATACAAGGATTCGGGCTACTGCGCCGCGCACAGCATCATTCAGCTGGACACGATTTACGGCGAACGCACCTATCGGATTTTCGCCGTCGTCAACATGCAGGTTGGTGACTGGGATGCAGCGGCGGCTGATTTTGCCAGCGGACAGGCGTTTCAAGCGTATGTAGACCGCGCACGAGCCAAGGCACTGTACGATTCAGGCGCGGCAGTCGGTGCGGATGACCACATTCTGACCCTGATTACCTGCGACCGCAGTGCGGGCGGTGCAAGCGGCCGTCTGATTGTGCTGGCAGTTCAAGAATAGGAGGAGCAAATGAAATTGAAATCCAAATTGAAACGATTTGCATCATTGGTGCTGTCTGCGGCATTGGTGCTGACCTGCATTCCGCTCTGTGCGGCAGCAGAAGAAGCAGCCACGCCCCCGGACATCACAGGAACGGAAGTCATTGTGCTTCCGGCAGAAGAACCGGCGCTTCCACCCGTGGAGGAAGCGCCTGACGAATCCGCATCCGATGTGCCGGATGAGCCGCCCCATGACGAAATGCTCCCCAATTCGGAGGAAGAAAGTTCGTCGGACAACCGTCATCCTTTGCAGGCGGCGATTGAAGAACATGGGTATGTCTACGTCCGGATGGTGCGGGCAGTCAGCGTGTACGCCAGCGCAGAATCGCAGGAGCGCATTGTTTATGCCGCGGCTGATGATGCGTCCATTCTGCTGGCAACAGCGTTTTTCGGCGGTCATCAAGCCGTGCAGGTGTGGTTTCTGGACGCGGAACAGCAGATTATCAGCGGCTTTGTACCGGCAGCGTCGCTGGATACCCGCTATTTGACGGATGCGGATGTGTCGGGCATCGCCGACGTGCCATCCTGCGACGGAATGACTACCTTCGGTCAAAAGCGATTGTTCGTGGTCAATGGCAGCCGCCCGGAAGAAGCATCTGATGAAGAAGAGACGCCCGCGGATGCACCTTCGCAGGACGCGCCGCACCAAGAATCGAATCTGCCCGAAGCGGATGAAAGCGGTGTTTCGGAGCAGCCGGATGCCGCAGAACCGCCGGATGCTTCGGTACATCCGGAAATTAGCAGCGCGGAAGAAATCGACGAAACGGTGCCACCTGTAAGTCTCGGCGATTTTATCAGCGTCAGTACGGACACGCGCGTCTTTTCTGCGGTGGATGATGATGCGTCCGAAACGTATTTTTCCAGCGAGTATCAGGGCAATTTCGTCAATGCAGCAGCAGTGCAGGTGGTGTCCGTTGCGGAAGATGCTTCGGGGGCAGGGTGGTATCAGGTGCGCTTCCTGTACGGCGATTCTTTCCCCAGCGGCAAGATGAAGTGGACGGCTGACGAAACGGTGTGGGTGATGGCAGCGGAAACCGGCGAAACGGATGCGGATGCCTGCACGGTGACGGACTTCGCGTATCCCAAAGAAATGCTGCGCCTGCTCCGGGAAATGCAAACGTATACCGCAGAAACGGACGGATTCAGCTTGAAGAATATTCATGGGAAAATCGGCAGTTTTCAGGCGGGACAGTCGGGGCTGCAAGGAAGTTCCGGCAGGGACGCGGCATATCCCCAGCTGGCGAAATCGGCATCGCACGGCACGATTTATGCGACACCGCACTATCTGGAGAACTTCCCCGTGTACTGCCTTGAGCATACGCTTTCCGGCCCCGGCGAAGGGTCGGGCGCGAACAAAACAGAAACCGGCCCGTATGCGCTGCTGGATATGGAGGCGTTCGTGAACACCGCAGAAGGCGGCGGTATGAACGGGGTGCGCTTCAAGGCACAGACCATGCACGCCATCGCCTGGGCGCTTCGGCACACCTATCCGTTTATGGTGCTGGATCGCAGTGATGCAAACAACGAAGTGTGGAGCCGTGTCGCGGGTCAGTTTGCTATTCGCGAGGTGATTAAGCAGCTGGAAGGCGCGCAGTACGTCCGCAGTTATTGGGACATGGATAATTTCTACGCCTTCTCCGGCGGCGCATCGGAAGTGTACCTGACCTATGCCCGCTGGCTGGCGAAAAATGCGATTGCATACGCAAAAATCACCGGGAAAATCACGGTCAGTGGTCAGCGCATCCAAACGTCAGACGGCGGCTATATCGGTACGGTTACGCTGACGACGGATGCGGATTTGATTCGGATTTCCAAGGCAGCGGGCAGTATCACGGGGAACAGCGGCGGTTCGGATGAAGCGTACTACTATGTCAAGAGCGGCGATACCATCCGGATTTTGTCGGACAAAAGCAGCTTCTCCGTTTATATGGAATCAATCGCGTCCAGCGCGGAAGAAGCAGGCTTTCTGGCCGGAATCCCCAGCGCCTCCATCCAGAAAGTGCTCGTCCCGATTGACGGTACACCGTACCCGCTGCAATCCGCCGTTGTCACGTTTGAACTGCTGTATGGCACGGTGTTTGTGACCAAGCAGTCCATGGACGGCATTTTGCTGCAAGGTGCAGTGTTTGAGCTGCTGGATGAATCCGGCGCGGTGCTGGCAGAAGCAGTGACGGATGCGCAGGGGCGTGCCGTTTTTTCCGGGATTGCACCGGGACGCTATCAGGTTCGCGAGAAAACCGCACCGCAGGGGTATCGGCTGTCGGTTGTCTCGGCGCAGGAAATCATGGTGACGGCGGGGGCAGACACGGCGTGCATGTTCATCAACGAGCGCATGATGGGTATCATCCGGGTCATCAAGACGGACAGCATGACGGGAAAACCGCTGCCCGGTGTCACGTTCACGGTGACGAGATTGACCGCGCCCGCATCGGATGATGCTTCCGACGTTGGCAAAGTCGTTGCAACGATTACGACGAATGCGGATGGCATCGCACAGACCGAAGCACTTCCGTGGGGAGAATATCGGATTGAGGAAGCCGAGGCGCTGGACGGCTATGTGGATACGGACTTTGTGACCATCGTTCAAATCAAATAACAGGAGGAAGAAAAATGAAGCAGATGAAGCAATGGATGCACTGGGTGCTTGCGCTGGTGCTGCTGGTGATGAGCCTGTCTGTTTCGGCAGCAGCGGCAGAAACCATCACGGTGAATGTGACCAACACGCCCGTGCGCGGCAGCGTGGCGCTGGAAAAGACCGGCTTGCAGCTGGTGCGCTTTACGGACGAGCAGGATGAATGGGGCAATACCGTCATGAAGCCTGTTTATCAGCAGGGGTATTTGAAGGGCGCTGTGTTTGAACTCCGCGCTGCGGCGGATGTTGTCGGCAAGGAAGGAACGGTTTTCTACAAGCAGGGGGAACTGGTGCAAACACTGACCACCAGTGCAGACGGCGCGGTGAACTCAAAACTGCTGCCGCTGGGCAGCTACTGCTTGCAGGAAGTTTCCGCCCCGGACGGCTATCTGCTGGATGATACCCCGTATCCCTTCACGCTGACGGCGGCAGGCAAGCAGACGGCAGTGGTGGAAGTGAAAGTCTCCGCTGTCAACACCTATCTGCCGATTCGGGTGACGCTGCACAAACAGCAGGAAGCGATTCGGGTGGATGAAACGGCGGACGGCATGATTCGCTCGTCCATCGAGACAGTTCCCGGCGAAGGCTGCGTGTTCGGCTTGTTCAATGCAGGGGTGATTGCCTACGGCGACAGCCAGAAGCTGCCTGCCCATACGCTGATGGCGACTGGCATCACGGATGCCAAGGGCAATTTGACATTCTCCGGCATGTATCCGCATGGCGCATATTATGTCAAAGAACTGTCCGCGCCGGATGGCTGGCTGCTGAATACCGAACAGTACCCGGTGCTGCTGACACCCGAAAACATGGATGCAGCGGAGGAGGCAATCGCAATCACGCTGGATGCGCCTATCCTGAATCGCCTGATTTACACGCCGGTGACGATTACCAAGCGGGACGTTGCCGGCAAGGAAACGCTGCCCGGTGCGCTGATTGAAGTGTACGATGCGCAGGGCAGCACCATTTACCGCGCGTATACGGATGAAAACGGTCAGCTGCCGGACATTCCGCTTGTTCCCGGATCGTATACGTTCAAGGAAACCTATGCGCCGGAGGGCTATGCGCTGAATGTGGCGGTAAAAACCTTCACGGTAACAAGCGAAGGAAAAATCATCGGGGAAACCGAAATCCGGGATGAAATCAACAAGATTCAGCTGAAAAAGGTCAAGGAGAACGGCGAGCCGCTGCCCGGCGCTGTGTTCGGCATTTACGATGCCAACAACACGCTCGTGCAGCAGCAGACTTCCGATGACAGCGGTTATCTGACCTTCTCGAAGCTGGGGTACGGCACTTATACCATCCGGGAAATTCAAGCGCCTTACGGCTATCATCCATCCACCGGCGAATGGCAGGTGACGATTGACGGCACTTATCAGAACCCTGTGCAGATTCTGACGACGGTGGTCAATGAGGATGCGCCCGGCTGGATTCGGGTCATCAAAACGGATGCACTGGACGGTCATCCCATTGCGGGCGTTCGCTTCGACATCTACGCCTTGAATGAGGACGGCAGCACGGGCGACTTGGTGTCCACCATGCTGACGAACGACGACGGCGTGGCAATGTCCGAAAGTCTGCTGGTCGGCGACTACATGGTCAAGGAGCATGAAGCGCCCGTCGGCTATGGAAACAGCCTGTGGAGCGAAAAAGTGACCGTCGTCATGGCCGAAACCGTGGAGCGCAGCGTGACGAATATCCCCATGCAGGGGCAGGTTCGCATTGTTAAGACGGACGCGGAAACGGGCGGAAGTCTGGCTGGCGCAGTCTTTACGGTCATCCGCGTGAGCGGCTTGCCTTCGCATGGCAAGGAAGGGTGCGGCGAGGTTGTGGCGGTCATCACCACGGATGCGGAAGGGGTGGCAGTCACGCCTGTGCTGACGTGGGGCATCTACGAAATCCGCGAAACCACCGTGCCGGACGGGTATCTGGACAGCGGCTGTGTCGTTACCGTTTCGATTCCCGGCAATGCTGACTGACAAGACAATCTTCAACAGGGGCATCAGGCAGATGGTGCCCCTGCTGTATTTCAGAAAACGGGAGGCATCCATGAACACAAAACGAAACATCCTGCCCATGCTGCTGGCGGCATTGCTGCTCTTCTGTCTGCCGATGGCATCGCTGGCGGAGGACGTACCCATTCAGAACGTCAGCATCCGCAATACGCCTATCAAGGGGCAGATTCTGCTGGAAAAGACCGGGCAGATGCAGACGACGGGTGAACAGGGGTATTTGAAAGGCGCGGTATTTGAAATTCGGGCGGCGGAGGACATTATCGGGCAAGACGGCACGCCGTGGTATTCATGCGGCGAGCTGGTCGCCACGATGACCACCAGCGGCGAAGGCGTGGAGAAAAGTCCGCTGCTGCCGCTGGGCAAATACACGGTCAAGGAAGTCAGCGCTCCGTCCGGGTATGTGCTGGATTTGACGACGTACACCGTAGAAATTCAGGCGTCGGATCAGGAAACGCCGATTGTTTCCGCTACGGTTTCTTCAATCAACCATCCCGCCGAAATTCTGCTTCAAAAGACCGAGGCGGATGGAAAGGCACTGTCAGGGGCGCAGTTCGTGCTGCTGGATGCGGACGGACGCGAAACGGCATCGGCTGTTTCGGATGCAGACGGGCTGGTGCGCTTCCGCTTCGTTCCGCAGGGACAGTACACCATTTGCGAAACGTCCGCGCCGGATGGGTATCTGCTGAACCGCAGCGCAATTTCGGTGACGGTAACGCCGAACTGGACGAATGCGGAAGAAACGATAGCGACGGTGGTGAATCAGCAGAAGAAAATCCAGTTTATTAAGGTGGATACAGCCGGAACGCCGATGGCAGGCATTCTCTTTAAGCTCATCAACGCGGAAACAGGCATTGTAGCAGAAACGGCTGTCAGCGACGAAAACGGTGCGTTTGCCTTTACAGCATTTGATTATGGCGTGTGGACTGTCCATGAAGCGGCTGCCCCCAGCGGTTACAGCCGCATGGCGGACTATCGCTTCCAAGTGGATGACAGCTGGTCGGGAACAGCGCCGGTGCTGCTGGTAAACATTCCTGATTCTTATGCGTTCATCAAAGTCGATGCTGATGGCAAACCGCTGCAAGGCGTGAAATTTGCCCTGCGGGATGCGGACGGCAATCTCCTGCAAACGCTGGAATCCGATGAGAACGGCATTGTCCGCGCCGAGCACTTGCAGCCCGGCACTTATTATTTGCAGGAAACAGAAACGCTGAAAGGATACACCCTGAGCGGCGATGTCCGGAAGCTGGTCATTGACGAGCACTACAAGATTCCCGAAGAAATGCCGCAGTGGGTCAACTACACGACGATTCAGACCGGCGTGCAGCTGGCGGCATCGGGGGTGATGCTTATCGGCATTGCCCTGATGCTGATAAGCGGCACCATGCTGCTGATGCGCAGACGGCGAAAGGCGTAAGCGAATGGTGTATCATCAAAAGCTGTTTCTGCGCCGCTTGGAAGTCCCGCCTTGGGCGGCGCGCTGCACTTTTTCATGACGGAGGCTTCCAATGCAGGAAGAAATCGAAAACAAAACGCTCTCCCTCATCATCAATACCAGCAAATTCACTGAAAGAACATTGGCGACGGCGTTCGCGAAAGCGCTGAAACTCGGCTGGAATAAAGCCAAGGAGCATTATCAAGCGAAACCGCAGGGCAGGCAGAGCGTGAAGCAGCTCATCGGGCAGAATCAGGGCGTTGAGCAGACTGCACTGGCTGACCGGCAGGAGGTGAAGGCGTTTGAACGATACGCCCGCCAATATGGGGTGGATTATGCCATCCATAAGGGTACTTCCGACAGCGGAAAAACGCGCTATCTGGTGTTCTTCAAAGCTCGCGACCGTGCAGCCATTGATCAGGCAATGCGCGCGTATGCAATGGATTTTCTGGCGAAGCGGAAGGCGCAGCGGAATGTTCAGCCTCAGCTGGATACGGCATCCCCCAGCAAACAGAAGGAGCGCAGCAGGCAGAAAGGGCGGGAAAGATGAACACTGCCGCATGGGAAAAACGTCTGCTGCTGCATCTGCCCTACGGGGTTATTGGACTTGCCGCGGCGAAGCTGAGTGAAGCATGGCGGCTGTCAGCCGGGACGGATTTTTCCGCGAAATTCCTGCACCTGCGGGATGGCGTGGCAATGGCGTTCCGAAACGGACTGTCCGGCTTTGTGCCCCTTGACCTGCTGATTGGGTTTCTGTGCGGATGCGCACTGTGCCTGCTGGTACATGCAAAACGCAGGAATGCCAAGAAGTATCGGCACGGCGAAGAATACGGCGCTGCCCGCTGGGGAAAGCCAAGCGACATTGCGCCGTTCGTTGACCCTGACCCGTGGAACAACATCATCCTGACCCAGACGGAGCGTCTGACCATGAGCAGCCGCCCGGCGAATCCCAAAAACGCGCGGAATAAGAACGTGCTTGTCATCGGCGGTTCCGGCAGCGGCAAAACACGCTTTTTCATCAAGCCGAACATCATGCAGTGTACCAAAACGAAGGGATACTCCCTTGTGGTCACTGACCCGAAAGGGACGCTGATTACGGAGTGCGGAAAGATGCTTGCTGCTGCCGGATATGACGTGCGGGTTTTCAATGTTATCAGTTTCCAAAAGTCCATGCACTACAACCCGTTTGCGTATATCCGAAGCGAAAAAGACATTTTGAAGCTGGTGACGGCGCTCATAGCAAACACAAAGGGAGAGGGCAAAGGCGGCGACGACTTCTGGGTCAAGGCGGAAACGCTGCTCTATATGGCGCTGATTGGCTACATTCACTACGAACTTCCGCCCGCGGCGCAGAATTTTACGACGCTGATTGACATGCTGAACAGCATGGAAGTTCGCGAGGAGGACGAGGAATACCGAAATCCTGTTGACCTGATGTTTGAAAAGCTGAAAGCGGAAAAGCCGGAACACTTTGCAGTGCGGCAATATGCCAAATACCGGATGGCCGCCGGTGATATATGCTCTAAGTAACTTCTTAATCATGATTTTGTCATGGTTAGTGAAGCAATCACTTAGAGCATTTTTGTTTCAGGAGGTACAGCTATGAGAAACGAAAAAATCACCCCACTGTACGAGCGCCTGAGCCGGGACGATGAGTTACAGGGCGAGAGCAATTCCATATCCAACCAAAAACAGATGTTAGAGGATTTTGCCCGCCGGAATGGGCTGCCCAACCCTACGCACTTTACCGATGATGGTATCTCAGGCACCCGGTTTGACCGCCCCGGATTTTTGGCGATGATGGAGGAAGTGGAGGCAGGGCGTGTAGAGGCAATCGTCATCAAGGACATGAGCCGGTTAGGACGCGACTATCTGAAGGTCGGTCAAGTTATGGAGGTTTTGCGGCAGCGAGGCGTTCGTCTGATTGCCATCAACGACGGTGTGGACAGTCTGAAAGGCGATGACGATTTTACCCCGTTCCGCAACATCATGAATGAATTTTACGCCCGTGATACCAGCCGGAAAATCCGCTCTGTGTTTAAGTCAAAAGGCATGAGTGGCAAGCACCTGACCGGCACTGTGATTTACGGCTACTTATGGGACGAAAAACGGGAGCATTGGCTGGTAGATGAGGAAGCTGCCGAAGTGGTACGCCGTATATTCTCCCTCACGCTGGAGGGATATGGGCCTTACCAGATCGCCTGCAAATTATCCACAGACCGGATTGAAATTCCTGTCGTACACCTTGCCCGCTTCAACGAGGGTGTGAACCGTTCAAAGCCGGTCAAAGACCCCTATGGATGGGGATCATCTACCATCGTGAACATTTTGAAAAAACGAGAGTATTTGGGGCACACCATCAATTTCAAGACCCGCAAGCACTTTAAGGACAAGAAAAGCCACTATGTTTCTGAGGACGAATGGACGATCTTTGAGAATACCCATGAAGCCATTATCGACCAGCAGACCTTTGATTTGGTGCAGAAAATCCGCAGCAATGTACGGCGTTATCCAAACGGCTGGGGCGAAGCGGCTCCCCTCACAGGCTTGCTCTATTGTGCAGATTGTGGCGGCAAGATGTATGTCCACCGCACCAACAATGGCAGGCGGATTTCTC
>ENA-UOJE01001471-UOJE01001471.1-human-gut-metagenome-genome-assembly--contig:-C23-NODE-1471-length-20855-cov-11.512837_pt1 | contig 20855 bp, 10 predicted proteins | sample MGYA00242341_ERZ723888 | MGnify/ENA metagenome assembly ERZ723888 | reverse complement strand
AGACCGGCGAAGCCAGCTACCGCTGCATGGAGCTGCTGGACGCCGCCAACACCGGGGCCTTTGGCGACCCGGTGCCGGTGGAAGTGCCGCTGACCATTGAAAAAGGGCCGTTCATCGTGGTTTCCGGCCATGACCTGTTCGACATGCAGCAATTGCTGGAGCAGACGAAGGGCAAGGGCATCCACATCTACACCCACTCGGAGATGCTGCCCGCCCACGGCTACCCGGAGCTGAAGCAGAAATACCCCCACCTGAAGGGCAACTTCGGCACCGCATGGCAGAACCAGCAGACCGAGTTTGAGGATATCCCCGCGCCCATCCTGTTCACCACCAACTGCATCATGCCCCTGCGGGAGAGTTACGCCGACCGGGTGTTCACCACCTCGGTGGTGTCCTACCCCGGCATCGTGCACATCGACGAAGGGCGGGATTTCTCCCCCGTCATCCGCCGGGCGCTGGAGCTGGGCGGCTACAAAGAGGACACCCTCGTGCCCGGCATGAACGGCGGCAAGGCCGTCGTCACCGGCTTTGCGCACGATGCCGTGCTGCGCCATGCGGGCGAGATCGTGCAGGCGGTAAAGGACGGCAAGATCCGGCACTTTTTCCTGGTGGGCGGCTGCGACGGCACACGGCCTTCCCGCCGGTACTACACCGAGTTCGCCAAGCTCACCCCACAGGACACGGTGATCCTGACGCTGGCGTGCGGCAAGTTCCGGCTGAACGATCTGCCTTTGGGCAACGTGCCCGGCACCGGGCTGCCCCGCATTCTGGATGTGGGCCAGTGCAACGACGCCTACAGTGCCATCCGCATCGCACTGGCGTTGGCAGACGCCTTTGGCTGCGGGGTGAACGACCTGCCGCTCTCGCTGGTGCTGTGCTGGTTTGAGCAGAAGGCCGTGTGCATCCTGATCGCGCTGCTGGCGCTGGGCATCAAAAACATCCGGCTGGGGCCCACCCTGCCCGCCTTCCTCTCGCCGGGGGTGGTGCAGGTGCTGCAGCAAAAATATGACCTGAAAGCCGTCACCACGCCGGAAGACGACCTGCACGCCATTCTGGGCGGCTGAGCACCCCGCCGGACATTTCCCCTGTCATTTCCGCTTTGCTCCCGGTATTTTCCGGGAGCTTTTTCATTTGTTGCAATTCGTGCACGTTTCCGGTATTTTTCGGCATGGATGCACGTTTTTAGGACCGTTTCGGCAGCACATGCCGGAGAAACTCCGGTACCGTTCCCAATCGGCGCAAAAAGCCAATTTTTTGTGGTGCAAAATCCTTCGAAACCCTTGTTTTTCCGCAAAGCAGATGATAATATATGAATGGTGCACAAAATGCACCATATTTTAGAAAGAAGGAGGTAATAAATTATGAAAAAAAGATGGTTCGTAGTGATACTGACCATCGGATTGCTGCTTTGTGTCATGCCGCTGAGTGCGCTTGCACTGAGTTCCGACCCCATCACGGATTCGGACGGCACCATTATTTGCTGGGAAGACCTTTCCACCGATCTCTGTTCCTTTGATGTTTCAGATGTTTCAGATGTTTCAGATGTTTCACAGGAACAGACCCCGGTGGCTGTGAACCCCGGCACAAATGCTGCTTCCGGCCCGGCGGAGACGGACCCGGTGGAGACGGACCCGGTGAAGGACGCTGCGGATGCAAACAGTGCGAAAACAGCGGCGGCCGCGACAACGCCGTTTGTGGAAGACCTGTATGCAGACGACCCCATCCCCGATCTCTACGCGGATACGACCGACTCTGCGGACGGCACAGGCAGCAATCAGGCTGTGTGTGCGATCGGTGACCAAACCTATGCAACGCTGACCGAAGCAATCGACGATGCAGCGGATGGCGCCCAGATTGATCTGTTGCAGGACATCGAGCTGAGTACGGGCCTTGAGTTCCATAGTAAGAACTTGACCATTTCCGGCGGCAATACCTACACGCTGACGCTGGAGCAGTATGGCATGTATGCGTATCAGAGTGATATCACGTTCCAGGATCTCACGTTGACCATTCATGCGGCTCAGCATACCCATGAACACAGCGCAGGCAATACGGCCAACCTGATCACCCATTCCAGCAAGCTGCATTTGAGCCATGTCGAATTCTCATTGACACCGGACCAAATCTTAGGCAGCGGCATTTTCCTGGAGCACGACAGTGATTTGTATTTTGAAGACAATACAAATGCTGAAATCTCCGGTTTTGCTGCCGAAGAAGCCAGCGGTATCTACGCAGAGAGTTACAGTGAAGACGGTCACGGCATCTGGGTCACTTCGTCTTCTCTGAAAGTCACAGACTGTGGCTGGTACGGAATGACCATCGACCCCATCAATCTCACGCTGGACAATGCCGATGTCTATTTTACTGGTAACGGTCTCTACGGTTATGGCGGTGCTCTCGGCTGTTATGGTGTAGGAAGCTATGGCGGCACGTTGACCATGATATCTTCCACGCTCACCGCAACCAATAACCCCGGCGGGTGGTATGGCTATGCCGTTTATGCTGGTGTCCTTGATATGGATGCTGCTTCTACGTTGTATGCTACTGACAGCGGCGGCTCTGGCGTCGGCATTGGCAACAGCCGTGAAGGTGAAAGTCATATTCGTGGACGGGTTATCTGCACGGGCAACGGTAAGGCTGACCTTTATGGTGCCACCGGCGGTTTTGTCGTGCACGCACAGCATGACGATGCCACCTACGAAGGCAACGTGACCATCGAATCCGGTGCGTATATCTATGCCCGCAACAATTTGGGTTTATCCGGCCTTTTAAACGAATGGATTCTGAACATTGAAAGCGGTGCAACCGTCATCGTCGATGACAACAGCCAGCTTGGCTTTGCAAACAGTTTCGATGCTCGTACTACCATTAAAAGCGGTGCCAATGTCTCCGCAAACAATAATGATGTCGGCATCTACAACTATGCAGGCGGTGGTGATCTAGCGTGGGCAACAGGTTTCTTCCTTATTGAGGGCGGCGCACATGTCACTGCCAACAACAATGCGTCTGCTGGCATTTACAACACCGTCTACGGAAATTTCTCCACCCCTGCAGATGACTACTTTACAATTCAGAGCGGTGCAGATGTTTCTGCCGACCGTAACGAAGGCTACGGTATTTACAATGACGGTGGAGTTTTCACCATAGAAAATGGCGCAAATGTTTCTGCCGACAACAATAAATCTTTCGGTATTGGTAATTCCCTCGGAACGTTTATTGTAGCGACTGGTGCAAATGTTTCTGCCGATAACAACAATTCCTACGGTATTTATAACACCAAGAGTGGAACGTTTACTGTAGAAAGAGACGTTGACCTGCAGGTCGAGCACAACAAGAACAGCGGCATTGTCAATAACGAAAATGCGACCCTGACGCTGCTCTCCGGCCGCGTCCGTTATAACACCACTTCTAATTGGTATGGCGGCGGTCTCCGAAACTATTCCACTGCAACTCTTTCGGATGACGTGCAGCTGTACAACAACCATGCAAGACTTGCCGGTGACGACATTGAGAATGGTGACGGCGCCACCATTACCTTTGGTGCTACCGGCAGCGACTGGGCACTGGACGGTTACCCGGACTGCTACCACCCCATTGACGGCTGGTACGACGACTATGAAAGCACCCGCTGGAACGCCCACGCGGAGGACGAAGCGGACCTGCACATGGTTCTGACTCAGCCCGGTACTTACACCACTCCCCTGTCCCTCAAAGCCGCCCACGGCCCCACCGGCACCCTGATCGTCCACAAGCAGACGACCGGTGAACAGCTGGTGGACGACTGCGACGCCGAGTTCACCTTTGTGCTCACGCTGGACGATGAGACCATCGACACCGTGAACGACGAGCGGTACGGCGTCCGGTTCGAAAACGGCAAGGCGACCTTCACCCTGAAAGACGGCGAAAGCAAGACCATCGAAAACCTGCCTGTTCGCATGGGTTACACCATCACCGAGCAGTCCAAGGGCGGCTGGCTGCTGGCCCGGGTGGACGGCGACGCCGAGGGCAAAGTGCCCTACCGCGCCACCGCCGAGATCGCGTTCGTCAACGAAAAGCAGACCGCAACCGGTTCCCTGGTGGTCACCAAGGAGCTGGCCGGTGAGCTGGACGCCGACGACGCGGACACCGTCTTCAACTTTATGCTGATGCTGGATGACAACACCATCACCACCGCAGACGCAGAAGAATACGGCGTGCAGTTTGAAAACGGCATCGCATCCTTCTCGCTGAAGGGCGGCGAAAGCATCACCATCGCAAACCTGCCTGCAGGCGTTGGCTACACCATCGCCGAGGTCCGCCAGACCGGCTGGACCCTGCAGAGCGTCAGCGGCGCAGACACCGGCGTTGTGCCCAAGAATGACACCGCCGAGATCGTCTTCACCAACCTGAAGAACGGCACGGACATCCCCGATGTCCCGGTCGTCCCGACGGAGCCCGAGGAACCCACGGAGCCCGAGAGTCCCAAGACCCCGGAGACCCCCGAGGAGCCTGCAGAGCCCGACGCACCTGCACAGGACGAGACCCCCGGCGAGGAACCGGCTCAGGACGACACCACCGTGCCTGCCCAGCCGGCTGAGACCCCCGCACAGGATACCACCAAGGCCGACACCCTGCCCCAGACCGGCACCACCGGCTGGCTGGCTGTCGTGCTGATGAGCTTCGGCTTCGGCCTGCTGGCATGCGGATGGTTCTTCACCCGCAAACAGCGTGCTGCAAAGCACTAAGGGCGGAAAAGCCACACGAGCGCACACAAACCGCTGCATCCCCTGCCCCGCAAAGGCGGCCGGATGCGGCGGTTTTGTTTTGTACGGTGCACAGTTCGGGCCGTTCGCGGCGTTTCGCACAAGAAGCGGTGGAAAGCCGCCATCATATTTGGTGCAGCTGTCACTTGAAGATTTTTCAGCGCCCGCTATAATAGAAAGTACCGGAACAAAGGCGTTCCGCAAGGGTAAACTCTGCCCTTGCGGGGCGCTTTTCTTTTTTGTCAGAATGCGGAGGGTGCCGCATCCGGTGAGGATTTTGATAAAGGATGGGAAAGTCTATGGAAAACTTTACAGAGCAGAAAAACACCCTTGGCCTGTACGATCCACAGTTTGAGCACGACGCCTGCGGCATCGGCGCTGTGGTGGACATCAAGGGCCGCAAGAGCCACCAGACCGTGGACGATGCACTGGCCATCGTGGAGCGGCTGGAGCACCGCGCCGGTAAGGATGCCGAGGGCAAGACCGGCGACGGCGTGGGCATTTTGCTGCAGATCAGCCACAAGTTCTTCTCCAAAGTGGCCGAGGAAATGAACATCCGCCTGGGCAACGAGCGCGAATACGGCGTGGGCATGTTCTTCTTCCCCCAGAACGAACACCTGCGGGCCCAGGCCATGAAGCTGTTCGAGGTGGTCACCCGCAAAGAGGGCCTGGAATTTCTGGCCTGGCGCAAGGTACCCGTGAACCCGGACGCCGTGGGCCAGAAAGCCCGCGACTGTATGCCCGCCATCTGGCAGTGCTTCATCAAAAAGCCCGCCAAGGTGAGCAAGGGCATCGACTTTGACCGCAAGCTCTACATCGTGCGCCGCGTGTTCGAGCAGGCCAGCAACGGCACCTATGTGCCCAGCCTGTCCAGCCGCACCATCGTCTACAAAGGCATGTTCCTGGTGCACGACCTGCGCCTGTTCTACGCCGACCTGCAGGACCCCGACTATGAATCCGCCATCGGCATGGTGCACAGCCGCTTCTCTACCAACACCAACCCCAGCTGGATGCGCGCCCACCCCAACCGCTTCATCCTGCACAACGGCGAGATCAACACCATCAAGGGCAACACCGACGCCATGCTGGCCCGCGAGGAGAGCATTTCCAGCTCCATCATGCAGGACGACATGAACAAAATTCTGCCCATCATCAACACCTCCGGCTCCGACTCCGCCATGCTGGACAATGCGCTGGAATTCATGGTGATGAACGGCATGGACCTGCCGCTGGCCGTGATGATCACCATCCCGGAACCGTGGGAGAACAACAAGAACATCAGCCAGAAAAAGCGCGATTTTTACCAGTATTACGCCACCATGCTGGAGCCCTGGGACGGCCCCGCCGCCATCCTGTTCTCGGACGGCGACGTGATGGGCGCTGTGCTGGACCGCAACGGTCTGCGCCCCAGCCGCTACTACATCACCAAGGACGGCCGCATGATCCTGTCCTCTGAGGTGGGCGTGCTGGAATGCGACCCGGAGAATATCCTCGTCAAGGACCGCCTGCGCCCCGGCAAAATGCTGCTGGTGGATACCGTGAAGGGTGAAGTGGTGGATGACGAAAAGCTGAAGGAGTTCTACGCCAGCCGCGAACCCTACGGCGAGTGGATCGACCGCAACCTTGTGGAGCTGGCCAAGCTGAAGATCCCCAACGTGAAGGTGGAAAGCTACACCGGCGACCAGCTCACCCGCCTGCAGAAGGTGTTCGGCTACAAGTACGAGGACGTGAACACCATGATCCTCTCCATGGCCCGGGCCGGTGCAGAGCCTTCCGGTGCCATGGGCACTGATACGCCGCTGGCCGTGCTGAGCGATCAGCACCCCCCGCTGTTCAACTACTTCAAGCAGCGCTTTGCGCAGGTGACGAACCCCCCCATCGACGCCATCCGCGAGAAGGTGGTCACCTCCACCAGCGTGTACATCGGCGCCCACGGCAACCTGCTGGAGGATAAGCCCGAGAACTGCAAGGTGCTGAAAGTCCACAACCCCATTCTGACCAGCACCGACCTGCTGAAGATCAAGTACATGAACGTGCCGGGCTTCAAGGTAGCCACGGTGTCCATCAACTATTATAAAAACACCAGCCTGGAAAAGGCCATCGACCGCGTGTTCCTGGAAGTGGACCGTGCCTACAAAGAGGGTGCAAACATCATCATCCTGTCCGACCGCGACGTGGATGAATACCATGTGACCATCCCCAGCCTGCTGGCTGTTTCCGCCGTGTCTCAGTACCTCATCCGCACCAAAAAAAGCACCGCACTGGCCCTGATCCTGGAAAGCGCTGAACCCCGCGAGGTGCACCACTTCGCCACCCTGCTGGGCTACGGTGCCTGCGCCATCAACCCCTATCTGGCCCACGAGACCATCGGTCAGCTCATTGACGAAGGTCTGCTGGACAAGGACTATTATGCCGCCGTGGAGGACTACAACAACGCCATCCTGAACGGCATCGTGAAGATCGCCTCCAAGATGGGCATCTCCACCATCCAGAGCTACCAGAGCAGCCAGATCTTTGAGGCCGTGGGCATCTCGCAGGAGGTCATCGACAAATACTTTACCGGCACCGTGAGCCGGGTGGGCGGCATCACCCTGGCCGACATTCAGGCCGACGTGGAGGCCACCCACAACGCCGCCTTTGACCCGCTGGGTCTGGACATCAACATGGAGCTGGCCGACGGCGGTGCCCACAAGTTCCGCAGCGGCAAGGAAGATCATCTGTTCAACCCGCAGACCATCCATCTGTTCCAGAAGGCCTGCTTCACCAACGATTACGGTGCTTTCAAGCAGTTCACCAATACCGTGGACAACATGGGCACCGACGGCGTTCATCTGCGCAGCCTGCTGGACTTCAACTTTGCCCCGGACGGCGGCATCCCGCTGGAGGAAGTGGAGCCGGTGAGCTCCATCGTCAAGCGGTTCAAGGGCGCTGCCATGAGCTACGGTGCCCTGAGCAGCGAAGCCCACGAGACCATTGCCATCGCCCTGAACCGTCTGGGCGGACGCAGCAACACCGGCGAGGGCGGTGAGCCCGAGGAGCGTTACCACAGCGAGAGCAATTCCAAGATCAAGCAGGTGGCTTCCGCCCGTTTCGGCGTCACCAGCAAGTATCTGGTGAGCGCCGAAGAAATTCAGATCAAGCTGGCACAGGGCGCAAAGCCCGGCGAGGGCGGTAACCTGCCCGGTGCCAAAGTGTATCCGTGGATCGCCAAGACCCGTCACAGCACCACCGGTGTGGGCCTGATCTCTCCCCCGCCGCACCACGATATCTACTCCATCGAGGACCTGGCCGAGCTGATCTACGACCTGAAGAACGCCAACCGCAGCGCCAACATCAACGTCAAGCTGGTGAGTGAGGCCGGTGTCGGCACCATTGCGGCCGGTGTGGCCAAGGGCGGCGCACAGGTCATTCTGGTGTCCGGCTACGACGGCGGCACCGGTGCAGCACCGCGCACTTCCATCAAGAACGCGGGCCTGCCCTGGGAGCTGGGCATCGCCGAGACCCACCAGACCCTGATTCTGAACGGCCTGCGCACCCGCGTGCGCATCGAGAGCGACTCCAAGCTGCTGAGCGGCCGCGACGTGGCCATCAGCTGCATGCTGGGCGCGGAGGAATTCGGCTTTGGCACTACCCTGCTGATGGCTGAGGGCTGCGTGATGATGCGTGTGTGCAACCTGGACACCTGCCCCATGGGCATCTGCACCCAGAACCCGGAGCTGCGCAAGAATTTCCGCGGCAAGCCGGAATACATCATCAACTACCTGACCTTTGTGGCCCAGGAGCTGCGCGAGTACATGGCAAAGCTGGGCGTGCGCACCATCGACGAGCTGGTGGGCCGCACCGACCTGCTCAAGGTCAAGCCTGCCGCACCCGGCAGCCGCGCCTCCAAGATGGACCTGGACTGCATCCTGCACAACCCCGCCATCGAGAACAGCAACGTGCACTTTGTGCCTGCTGATACCTACGACTTCCATCTGGAAAACACCCTCGACATGAAGGTGCTGATGAAGAAGTTCAAGCTGAACAGCAAGAATCCCCAGAGCGTGAATCTGGATGTCTCCAACACGGACCGCGCCTTTGGTGCCATCTTCGGCAGCGAGATCACCCGCAAATACGGCAACACCCTGCCGGATGATGTTTACACCGCCCACTGCGTGGGTGCCGGCGGCCAGAGCTTCGGTGCGTTCATCCCGAATGGCCTGACGCTGGACCTTGTGGGCGACTGCAACGACTACATGGGCAAGGGCCTTTCCGGCGGCAAGATCGTGGTGCGCCCGCCCGAGGGTATCACCTTCAAGCCGGAGGAGAACATCATCACCGGCAACGTGGCCCTCTATGGTGCCACCAGCGGCAAGGCGTTCATCTCCGGCGTGGCCGGTGAGCGCTTCGCCGTGCGCAACAGTGGTGCTACCGCCGTTGTGGAGGGCGTGGGCGACCACGGCTGCGAGTACATGACCGGCGGCACGGTGGTCGTGCTGGGCCAGACCGGCAAGAACTTTGCAGCCGGCATGACCGGCGGCATCGCCTATGTACTGGACGAGAACTGGGACTTCTACCAGCGCGTGAACAAGGAAACTGTCAGCCTGGAGCCCGTGGAGCACAAATACGACGTTGCCACCCTGAAAGAGCTCATCCGCGAGCATGTGGAAGCCACCGGCTCCCCCCGCGGCAAGGAAATTCTGGACAACTTCAGCGAGTTCCTGCCCAAGTTTAAGAAAGTTCTGCCTTACGATTACGACCGCATGCTGCGGGTGATCGCGTCCGTAGAGGAGCGCGGTCTGGACGGCGAGCAGGCGCAGATCGAAGCATTCTACACGGTGCAGAAGAAGAAGTAAGGAGGGCTGCGTTATGGGTAAGACAACAGGATTTATCGATTATACGCGCAAAACCAGCACGGATGTGCCGCCGCTGGAGCGCATGGAGAACTTCAACGAATTTCACGTCTGGCTCTCCCGCGAGGAGCAGCAGACCCAGGCGGCGCGCTGCATGGACTGCGGCGTCCCCTTCTGCCAGGCCGGCATGATGATCGGCGGCATGGCCTCCGGCTGCCCGCTGAACAACCTCATCCCGGAGTGGAACGACCTGGTCTACCACGGCAAGTGGGAGCTGGCCATGCACCGCCTGATGGCCACCAACCGCTTCCCGGAGTTCACCAGCCGGGTGTGCCCCGCCCTGTGCGAGGCCGCCTGCACCTGCGGCGATGTGACCGGCAGCAGCGTGACCGTGCGCGAGAACGAGCACGCCATCATTGAGACGGCCTATGCCAAGGGCTGGCTGCACGCGGCTCCCCCGCCGGCACGCACCGGCAAGAGCGTTGCCGTGGTGGGCAGCGGCCCGTCCGGCCTTTCCGTGGCCGAGTACCTGAACAAGCGCGGCCACGCCGTGACCGTGTTTGAGCGCGCCGACCGCGTGGGCGGCCTGCTGATGTACGGCATCCCGAACATGAAGCTGGACAAATCCGTCATTGAGCGCCGCATCAAGATCATGCAGGCCGAGGGCGTGGAGTTCCGCACCAATATGGACATCGGTGGGGCCGTGGCAGCCGAAGATCTGCTGAACGGCTACGATGCCGTGGTGCTGTGCTGCGGCGCCAAGAAGGCCCGTGACCTGAACGTACCCGGCCGCGATGCCAACGGCGTGCATTTTGCCGTGGACTACCTGACCAGCGTGACGAAAAGCCTGCTGGACAGCCAGTTTGCCGACGGCAAAGCCATCGACGCCAAGGGCAAGAACGTTCTGGTCATCGGCGGCGGCGACACCGGCAACGACTGTCAGGGCACGGCCCTGCGGCAGGGCTGCACCGATCTGGTAGCACTGGAAATGATGCCTCAGCCGCCCAAGGAGCGCGCTGCTTCCAACCCGTGGCCGGAGTGGCCCCGGGTGCTCAAAGTGGACTACGGCCAGACCGAGTGCCTTGCCAAGTTCGGCAAGGACCCGCGCGTCTACCAGACCACGGTCAAAGAGTTCCTGAAGGATGACGCCGGCAACCTGACCGGTGCCGTCATCAGCTACCTGAAGCCGGAGCGTGACCCCGAGACCGGCCGCACCAACATGGTGCCCACCGGCGAAGAATTCACTTATGACTGCCAGCTGGCGTTCATCGCCGCAGGCTTTACCGGCTGCGAAAACTACGTGGCCGATGCATTTGGTGTGGAGCTGACCGCCCGCGGCAACGTGGCCGACCACAGCTTCAAGACCAACGTGGAAAAGGTGTTCGTCTGCGGCGATATGCGCCGCGGCCAGAGCCTTGTGGTGTGGGGCCTGCGCGAAGGCCGCGACTGCGCCGCCGAGGTAGACCGCTACCTGATGGGCTACACCAACCTCTAACTAAGCCATTCTCTTTCCTATCCTAAACAAGCAGAAGCGGGAGCCTGAATTCAGGCTCCCGCTTCTGCTTTTTATTTGCTCCGGTTTCTCCGTCTGTCGTGGGCGCTTCCGGCGTCTCCGGTTCGGTGGTGGGTTCTGTGGCCGACGGTTCCTCCGGCGTGGTGATCTGCACACTGGGGTCCGCGGCGATATACACGGTGATGACCGTGCCCACGGCAACCTTCGTGCCCGGCTCCTCGCTGGCACGCACCACGCAGCCCGCGGCGTAGGAGCCATCGTTCACTACCATGAAGCAGCTGGCCACGAGGCCCCGGGCTTCCAGCTCCTTCACCGCGCCGTCCTGGGTGAAGCCAATGAGGTTCGGCATCTCCACCGTCTCCGGGCCCTTGCTCACCACAAGGCGGATGGTCTCCCCTGCCTTGAGCACGGTGTCAGCTGCCGGGTCCTGCTGGATGATCTGGCCTGCCGGAGCGGTGTCGCTGTATTCTTCGGTGACGTAGAACAGGTACATGCCGGTGTATTCCCGGTTGTTCTGCACCTGCGCGTAATCCATGCCAAGGAAGTCCGGCACAAGGTTCTGGGGTTCCAGCACCTCGCTGCTGGCAGGTTCCGGCTCCACGGCAGAAGGTGCCGAATCATTTTTGTGGCTCATCATGCCCCACAGCGTGAGCAGGATGAGAATGGAAAGCAAGATCAGAATGCCCGCCAGCAGGGCTTTCAGGCTGAGCAGGTGTTCGCGGTGTTCCGGTTCCGGGGCAGCCGTGCGCACCGGGGTCTCCGGCTTCATGGTGCGGGTGAGCTCGGTGGTGTATTCTTTGGAAGAAAGGGCCTGATACAGCTGCGGCACCGTCTGGATGCGCTCCATGGGCCGCAGCCGCAGGCCCAGCTGCAGCACCTGCGAGACATAGCCCGGCACGGCGCTGTTCACCGTTTTGGCGCGCGGGTTGGAATCTGCCACCATGCGCTGCGCGGCCGGTACCGGGGCCTGCCCGCACACCATGCGGTAGAACACCGCCGCAAGGCTGTATTCGTCGGTATAGCGGCCTTCAAACTCGGCGGTGGAATACTGTTCCGGGGCCGAATAGCCCTCGTAGAGCTGCTCGTGCAGGCCGCTGCCCGCCGTGCGCAGGCCCACCGTGGCGTAACCCGCCAGACGGCACCGGCCGTCGCCCATCACGCGGATGTTCTCCGGGCAGATGCCCCGGTGCACCAGGCCGATCTTGTGCATGGCGGCCACACCCTCAAACACCGGCTGCAGCATGGCGCTGGTCTCCTCCGGCCGGAGGGGACCGGGCCGGTCTTCCAGCCACTGGCTGAGCAGGGTGCCGCCGGGGTTCTCCATGACAGCATAGACCGTGTTGTTGGCTTCCACCACGTCCAGCACCGCTTCCAGGCCGTTCGCTGGCGTGATGCGCTGGATGGCGCGGTAGAGGTCCTCAAAATCCATGCGGGTGGTCTTGAACAGCACTTCGCTGCCGGTCTTGGGGCACAGAGTGTTCTCCGCCGTGCGCTCGGCCGAGAGGGTGACGGGCAGATATTCCTTGATGGTCACCCGGAAGCCGCCCAGATTTTCCACGCCCCGGTACAGGACGCCCTCACCGTCGATGCTGCGCATCTCGCCCACGGTGTAGCGCCCGGCCAGCACGGTGCCCACCGGCAGGGTGCCGCCGGGGTTGCGGTCGGCGAAAACTTTGCCGCAGTGCGGGCAGCTCTGTGCCGCCGGGGCGATCGGCTGCAGGCAATAAGGACACAGGCGTTTTGGCTCCATCACAGGTTCTCCTTAAACGGTCTTGCGCCGCAGCAGGCTCATGGGCGGCAGCTCCGGCGTGGGGATGGTGTATTTTTCCATGGCATGAGGGGTGCTCTCCACCCGCTCACCGGCTTCGTTCTCGATCCATTCCGGCGTCAGCGGGATGCTGCGGCCATCCGGGCAAAGGGCTTCGAGCCGGTCGCCCAGGCTCCACTTGCCGCGCTGCTGGCAGGAGGCGATGCCGTTCTCCCAGCCGTCCACGGTGCCCACGAACTCCCAATCGCGGATGTAGGCGGCACTGTCGGTGGACTGTTTTGCCTGCTCACGGCCAAAGTAGAAGCCGGGCGAATAGTGGCGGTGGCTGGTGCGGGTGAGCTCCTCGTACACCTCGGCGGGCAGTTCAAAGTTATCATTGAGCGGGTCGGCGAGGTAGGCGTCCAGTGCCTTGCGGTAAGCGGCGGTGACGCTGGCGACGTAGTAGAAGGTCTTGGCGCGGCCCTCGATCTTCAGGCTGTCCACGCCCGCCTTGCAGATGAGGTCGATGAAGGGCGCGGTGCACATATCGTTTGCGTTGAGGATGTAGCTGCCATTCTCGTTCTCGCCGATCTCATAGAGCTGGCCGGGGCGGTTCTCCTCGCTGAGGAAGTACTTCCAGCGGCAGGGCTGGGCGCACTGGCCGCGGTTGGAGTCGCGGCCGGTCATGTAGGTGGACAGCAGGCACCGGCCCGAGACGCTCATGCACATGGCACCATGCACAAAGGCTTCGATCTCCAGTTCCGGCGGGGTCTTGTCGCGGATGGTGGCAATGTCCTGCAGGGTCATCTCGCGGGCCAGCACCACGCGCTTTGCGCCCAGATCGTAGGCGGCGCGGGCGGCGGCCCAGTTGGTGATACCGGTCTGGGTGGACATGTGCACGTCGATGTCCGGCGCAAAGGTCTTGCAGGCCTCCAGCACGCCCAGGTCTGCCACGATGAAGGCATCCACACCGGCCTTGGCGGCTTCCCGGATGGCCTCGGGCAGACGGTCGGCTTCCTCATTGGTGGGCAGGGTGTTCATGGTCAGGTAGACTTTGCGGCCGCGGGCGTGGGCGTAGATGACGCCCTCGGTGAGCTGCTCCGGCGTGAAATTGGCCGGGGCAGAGCGCATGCCGAACTCCGGCAGGCCGCAGTAAACAGCGTCTGCGCCGTAGTTCACGGCATAGCGCAGGCGTTCCAGGTCGCCCGCCGGGGCGAGCAGTTCCGGGATTTGCAGCATATTCAAATTCCTCTCTTTTTTCAGAAATGACGGTAGAGTTCCCTCACCCCACCGTTTTGTTCACGTCCGCTGCGGTCTGGCAGTTGGCGTTGTGTTCGCTCAGGGTGCGGGCATAGTAGTAGTTGCCCTTGAGGTCGGTCACAAAGAAATAGGCATCCTTGGCCTCCTCATTGGGCTGGGGGGCCAGCGCTGCCCTGATGGCCGCAATGCCGGGGTTCGAGATTGGCCCGGCAGGCAGGCCCTTACAGCTGTAGGTATCATACGCAGCCACGATGTTTTCCGGGATGTTATCCCAGCCGCCGTAGTAGGGTGCCACCCAGTTCCAGAGGTAATTGTTGTCGGCGTCGCTCTGGATATAGCTGGAGGTGTTGCTCTGCAGGCGCGGGTAAGGCGAACCTTCCGCCAGACGGTTGCGGAACACCTGTGCCACGTTGGAGTCCTGGCTGTTGCCGGCTTCCTCCTGCACGAAGGACGCCAGCGTGATAAGCTCCGGCAGGGTCATCTCCTGCTTTTTGAGTTCGGCGTACATTTCATCGGTGATCTGGGCATCGAACTGGGCGTAGAAAGTGGCCACATAGTTGTGCACCGTGTCGTCCTTTAAGAATTCGTAGGTCTCCGGGAAGAGATAGCCCTCGCACTTCATAAAGCGATCCGGCGCGTCGGCATCGTCCGGCACGTACTGCCAGAAGGTGTATTCGCTGAAATCGCCCTCGTTGGCTTCCTTCAGGAAATCCTCGGCGCTGCACAGCCCGGCGGCTTCCATCTTCTGCGCAATGGCAATGGCCGTGGTTCCCTCTGGGATGGTCACACGCACCGTTTCGGCCTTGGCGTAAGTGGACAGGACCGCAATAATGGCATCGTAAGAACAGGCGTTCTTCTGCAGGGTAAAATCGCCATACTGCAGCTTTGATGCCGCACCCTTTTGCCCCACATACCAGCGGAACAGATAGGCCGAGCGGATCACACCCGCATCCTTGAGCTTTTGCGCAATGACGGAAACGCCGCTGCCCTGCGGGATGCTCACCGTTACCTCCGTGCCGGGTCTGCCATTGCCGCTGATCTCGTTGTGCGCAAACAGCAGTGCCGCACCGGCAGCCAGCGCCAGCAGCACCACGAGGACCAGCAAAATCTTCCATGCACCGCCTTTTTTGCGGGCGGCATGGGAATGTTTCTGTGCCATGTGCACTCCTTTTTTCCAATCAGTTTTCCATCATCAGGCGCATGTAGCTTTCGGTCACATCGAAGGGCTCGCCGTCAAAGCGGATCATGCCGTATTCCTGCCGGGTGCCCTCGCCGAGGAACAGCGTCTGGGACGCGCCCACGGTGATGACCGCCTTCTCCACGATGACTTCCTTCTCGCGGGCGGCTTCCATCAGCACTTCGGCGGCACGGTCGGTATCGGCCTGCAGCTCCACGAAGTAGAGGGTGTCTTCCTCGCGGAAGTAGATGCCGTAGCCGTGTTCACTGGAAACGATGGTGGCACCGGCCGAGTAGAGGTCGCCCAGCACCACAGCCATGCGCTCCGGGTCCAGCTGCACCGTGTCGGGCCAGAAGCGCTCCCGCAGTTCACACAGCTTTTTGGCCGTGACCGAGTCGAACTCGGCCTGGCTCCACAGGTTGCGCTCCACCTCGCGGGGCAGGCACCGCAGCGGGAACGCCCAGGCAAAGCCCTTATCCTGCAGCAGAGCCGCCTGCTCGGGGCCTTTGGGCACCGCCACGGTAAAGCCCGCACCGCGCAGCTTCTGCTGGGCACACAGGTAATCCAGCAGGCCCGCCAAAATCAGGCTGCCTTCGCCGCACAGGCCATATAAATAGTTGCCGGTACGGCCCTGCAGCGTGACCGGAACGGCCAGCGCCACGGCAACGATCTCGTCATTTTCCTCAGCGACGTAGACGTTCTGCTCGCCTGCAAACTGTTCAATGGCTTTTTTTGCAAATTCTTCGGATTCCTTGCGCTGGCTCTGCCACAAAGCCAGCACCGCCGGTTTGTCTTCCGGCTGCATCAGACGATACATTTCAGGATACCCCCTCTTGTTGAATTTTATGTGCATGTCCGGCCTGTCAGCCGGGCGTATGATCGGTCAGCAGGCTCGCCCTCTCAGTCACCTGCGGTGACAGCTCCCCCAAAGGGGGAGCCAAGAACCTGACCGCAACGTTTCTTGCCTCTCCCTTTGGGAGAGGTGGCATTGCGAAGCAATGACGGAGAGGGCGAAGTCGCCTCAGAGAAACTCCCGATGCACCTGCCTTTGCTTTGAATTATTTCAGCTGGCCCAGCACGATGCCCTGCACCTCGGCCTGAATGTCCTCAATGCTGCGCATCGCGCCGCCGCTGGTGCAGTGGACGGTCTGCCAGCCGAGGTGGGCGGCACAGTATTCGGCGGCGGCACGGCTGCGGGCAAGGTACTCGGTGTCTTTTTCGTGGACGTCCTTTTTGCTTTCGTCGCCGTGGTAGCGCTCGGTCATCAGCTTCTGGCTCACAGCCGGGTCCACCTGTAAGTAGATCACCTTATCCGGCGCGGGCAGGCCCAGCAGATGGAACTCAAAATCGAACAGCCAGCCGAGAAATGCTTCCCACTGCTCCGGCGGCAGCTTCGAACACTGGTGCACCGCGTTGGAGGTGGTGTACCGGTCGGCGATGACGATGCCGCCGTTCTCATAAAAGCTGCCCCAGTCCTTTTTGTAGCTGGCGTAGCGGTCCACCGCGTAAAAGCTGGACGCGGCGTAGGCGTTCACATCATCCGGCTTGTCCCCGAACTGCCCGGCCAGATACATCTTGACCAGCGCGCTGGAATCGCTCTCGTAGTTCGGGAAGGTGACCTCCCGCACAGAAAAGCCCTGCGCGGCAAGATGCGCCGCCAGCAGCTTTGCCTGGGTGGCCTTGCCGCTGCCGTCCAGCCCTTCCAGGACGATCAGTCTGCCCTTGCTCATACGGCGGCACCTTCCTTGATAGCGGCATATCTTGCGCGCACCTCGGCCGTTTTGCCGCAGCACATCTTGCCCTCCGGGCAGGGGCCGCTGACGCAGGCCGGGCCGGACTTTGCAAAGATGTGCGGGGCCACGGGGTACACCAGCTCAAACATCTTTTCGGCCAGCTCCCGGATCTCCCACTGGGCGCGGCTGCAGCAGCGCAGGTGGAAGAAGTTCTGCAGGCTGCGGGCGTTCATGGTGACCACCATCTTGGTCTCGCAGGCGTTGGGCAGCACAAAACGGGCGTCCTCATTGGCCTGCTTGCTGGCCTTGGCGCGGGCCTGCTTTTCCGGCATTCCCTCGGCCATCAGGCGGGCGGTGTGGCCTTCTTCCAGCTTGTGGGCAAGGTCGAGATAGCGCCTGGCGTCTTCCTCCATGCTGGCGAGGAAGGCTTCTTTCGCTTCCGGGATGGCCTCGATCTCAGGCGGCACCACATAGCGGAAATCGTCCAGACGCACATAGCGCTGGCTCTGCACGCTGAAGGACGCAATGCGGTGGCGGGTGATCTGGGCCAGCAGGGTGCGGCTGACGCCCTCGATGCCAAAGGTGAAGCTGGCGTGCTCGATGGGGCTTGCATGGCCGAGATCACTGAGCATGGTGAGGAACTTTGCGGTCTTTTCCTCGGTCAGGCCGTCCAGCAGGTCGGTGATGTGGGCGTCGGAATAGCACAGCTTTGCCGCAGCGGCCACCACCTTTTCCGGTTCCGGGGTATGGGCGATCAAACGAACGGTCATCATAAGCGTGTCATTCCTCCGTAATCTTGGTCAGCGGCGCAAAGTTCGCCATGGTCTTTTTGATGCCGACCTTTTCAAAGTTGATCTCAACGATCTGGTCCCCGGCGGCGGGTTTGACCGCCACCACCTGGCCGCGGCCGAACACCTTGTGCTCCACGATATCGCCGGGCTCGTAGTGTTTGGGGCCGGTGGAGACCGGCTTCGGGGCCGGTGCGCCTGTAAAGTTTATCTGCTTTGCAGCATTTCGTTGCGCTGCACCGTTTGTTTTTTCAGGACTGTAGGCAGAGCCGTAACCAGAACCATATCCGGCGCTTCCGCCGCTGCGGCCATAGCCGGAGCCATAACCGCCAGCGCTCTGACCCCGGTTCGCGTAGGCCGAGCCGAAACCACGGCCCTCACCGGCGTTGTATTCGCGGTTCAGATAGCCGCTGCGGCCGCCGGAACTGTAGCCCGAACCGTAACCGCCGCCGTATCCCCCGGCGCTGCGGCCCCAGCCGGACGGCCCGGAGTAACCGGACGCACCACCCGGCACCGTGTCGCTGTAGCTGCTGCCCCAGCCGCCCAGACGGGAACGCTGTTCCAGCACCGGGCTGCGGGTCTCTTCGATGTACTCCGGCTCGATCTCGCGCAAAAAGCGGCTGGGCTCGTTGCGCTGGGTGCGGCCATAGAGCATCCGGGACACACTGTTGGAGATGTAGAGCTCCTTTTTGGCGCGGGTGATGCCCACATAGGCAAGACGGCGCTCCTCCTCAAGGTCCGCTTCGGAATACTTGCTCATCTCGCTGGGGAAGACGCCCTCCTCCATGCCGATGAGGAACACATAGGGGAACTCCAGGCCCTTGGCCGAGTGGATGGTCATGAGCACCACCTGATCGGCGCTCTCGTTGTAGCTGTCGATGTCGCTGATAAGGGCGATGTCTTCCAGATAGCCTTCCAGCGTGGCTTCCTCGCCGTGCTGGTCGCAGTAATTTTTCACGTTGTTCACCAGCTGGCCCAGGTTCTGCAGGCGGTCCGCCGCGTCCTCGTGGCCCTTGGCGGCGTCGGCTTCCAGCATGGCCTTGTAGCCGGTCAGCTCAATGACATCGGATGCAAATTCGTCCAGCGTGCGGGTCTCCAGCGAATCCTGCAGGCGCTGATAGATCTGCCAGAACTTCAGCAGCGGCATCACCGCGCGGCTGAGCTTTGCGTACTGGTCGGCGTGGCTGATGATATCCAGCATGCTCACGCTTTCCTGCGCGGCAAGGTCGGCGATAACTTCCACCGTAGTGTTGCCGATCTTGCGGGCCGGCTCGTTGATGATGCGGCGCAGGCGCACGTCGTCGCGCGGGTTCGCCACGATGGACATGTAGGAGTGGATATCCTTGACCTCTTTGCGGTCGTTGAAGCGCTGGCCGCCCACGATCTTGTGGGGGATACCCGCGCGGGTGAAGTAGCTTTCGATGGGGGCCGACTGGGCGTTCATGCGGTAGAGGATGGCGTGGTCGGCCAGATGTCCGCCCTCCTTCAGGTGCTGGCCGATGACGTCCGCGATGTGGCTGGCCTCGTCCTGCTCGTTTTCGGCGGTGTACACCTGCACCTTGTCGCCCTCGCCGTTATCCGTCCACAGGGTCTTGCCCTTGCGCTCGGTGTTGTGCTGGATGACGCAGTTGGCGGCGTTCAGGATGTTGGAGGTGGAACGGTAGTTCTGCTCCAGCCGGATGGTCTTTGCCCCGGGGTAGCACTTTTCAAAGTTGAGGATGTTCTCAATGGTAGCCCCGCGGAAGCGGTAGATGCTCTGGTCATCGTCGCCCACCACGCAGATGTTGCGCTCCGGGCCGGTGAGCAGGCTCACCAGACGGAACTGCGCCACGCTGGTGTCCTGATACTCGTCCACCAGCAGGTAGCGGTATTTGTTCTGGTAGAACTCCCGCACGTCCGGGTGCTCGGCCAGCAGCTGCACGGTCTGGTAAATGAGATCATCGAAGTCGAAAGCACCGGCTTCTTTCAAACGCTTCTCGTAGGCCGCATAGATGCGGGCGGTCAGGGCACCTTTTGTGTCCTTGGCGGGGCTGGCAAGGGCCTGCTCCGGGCTGACCAGCTGGTCCTTCCAGCGGCTCATCTGGTTGATGGCTGCTTTGATGGGCAGGAATTTGTCATCCACATTCAGGTCCTTGTAAACGGCCTTCATCACCCGCTGAGAGTCGTCGGTATCGTAGATGGTGAAGCTGCGGGGGTAGCCGATCTCCTCGGCCCAGCGGCGCAGGATGCGCACACAGGCCGAGTGGAAGGTGGAGGCAAACACCTCGTCGCCTTCCTCGCCGCCCAGCATCCGGCGCAGGCGTTCCTTCAGCTCCCCTGCCGCCTTGTTGGTAAAGGTGATGGCCATCACGTTCCAGCTGCGCACAGCGTTCTGGCGCAGCATGCCGTCCAGCCAGCTGGGCGCGTCGGTGCCGGTCATGATGGCATTGCGCAGGGCTTTCACGTCGTCCTCAGTGGCCGGACGGGGCGTCTGCCTGGAACCGTGGGCCGAGCCGAACCGGATGAGGTTTGCAATGCGGTTGACCAGCACGGTGGTCTTGCCGCTGCCTGCACCGGCGAGGATGAGCAGTGGGCCGTCGGTGGTGAACACCGCCTGCCGCTGCATGTCGTTCAGGCGGCCGAACTGCTTTTCAATATAGGTATCGCGCAGCGCGCAGAATTCCTGTGTGAGATCTGTTGCCATGGTTTCCCCTGTTCCTTTTCTGTTTATACTATCAAAGTACAGTATACCACATTTTAAAAACGTTGTACATAAAAACAGGCAAGACGATTTAGAATGCCCTCCGCGCTGCTCTGGGCATTTTCAGCGGAAAAATATTTTTATATTTGGTAATTCCGAAAAGCCTGCGGGCTTTTCGGAGTTACTTTTTCACGGGAAGGGTCGCAACGGCAAACAGCAGTTGCTGCTGTCGGCCTGCGGCCGTCGCGCAGCGACTTTAAATGGCGGAACACAAAAAAGCGTTGAGCGAAGCGGCTAGCTTTTTTGTATGGAGCCTTTCTGCTTTGGGGTTAAAAGGGGCGAGCAGCCCCTTTCTCGTGGGTCCAGCGCGTCGAAATCGCTGG